>ENA-UEQO01000093-UEQO01000093.1-human-gut-metagenome-genome-assembly--contig:-NODE-93-length-91835-cov-55.643715_pt1 | contig 91835 bp, 96 predicted proteins | sample MGYA00242938_ERZ507940 | MGnify/ENA primary metagenome ERZ507940 (study PRJEB26167, sample SAMN06115517) | human gut metagenome | host: Homo sapiens | place: China:Chongqing | collected 2014-12-03... | reverse complement strand
TGGTCCTTCGTTGTTGAGCACTCTGGAGTTACGGATGAGCTGCACGGCGCCCTGGCCCCAGGTAAAGCAGCGTTCCCCGGCCTGCGTTACGGTTTCACTGACGGTCCAGCTGCCCGTTTGAGCGGGTTGCAGTTGAAAGAAACTGCGGTGCGTGTCGTAGAAGGCGTAGATGCCTTCCTGCAGGGCTGCAACGGAGTCAACGGGAATTTCCGTGCTGCGGAAGGGCGGACGAATGTTCGATTCGGGGCGCCACGTTGCGTCGGTGAATTCCTTGTAGTTGGCTTTGGGTTGGTAGTCAACAGTATGCGTCGCGCAACCGCTCAACAGGACGGCTGCGGCAAATGCAGCGGAAGTGGCTTTCAGAAAAAGGCGAGACGTCTTCATTTTTCTTCGCGCTCCGTAGCAAGATCAGTTTTAGGGCGACACAACGGCGCCCGGATTGAGTCGGTTGTCGGGGTCGAAAATGCGCTTCAATTTGCGCATCAACTGCAGTTCATCTGCCGGTTTTGTTTGCTCAATAAGGTCGCGTTTCATGCGCCCGACGCCGTGCTCGGCGGCAACCGAGCCGTTAAATCGCGCTACATGTTCGTAGACGATGGCGTTGATTTCCTTTTCAAAGGCAAAACAAAGCCGGGGATCCTGCCCCGGAACGACGCCCATATTGTAGTGGAGATTGCCGTCTCCGAAATGACCGAAAACACTCGGTTCGATCCAGGAAAAACGCTTTGCGAGCGCAGCATTGGTTTGTTCGACGAACGCCGCAAGGCGGCTTCGCGGCACGCTGATGTCGTGCTTGACGTTGCCTCCGGTCTTCTTGTGTGCTTCAGGGACTGCTTCGCGCACTGCCCAAAGCGCCTCGCATTGGATCTCGCTTTGCGAGAGAACGGTGTCGGTGATGATTCCTTGTTCGAGAAGTCCTTCAAGCAGCGACTCGAGAAGGTTGGCACTTTGAGTTTCATCTTGGGTGTCGGAATAGGAAAGTTCAACGAGAACCGACCAGGGCGAGTGTGTATCGATGGTTTTGACTTTCTCGGGAAAGACCTGCGCAACACGCTGCAGCGGCGTTTGATGAACGATTTCAAAGGCGCTCAGGGCATGACCTGCCTGTTTTTGAAAGGCGCAGAAAAGCGGTTCGATTTTGCGCAGAGAATCCAGCGACAGCCAAAGCACCTTGCGCGAAGCCGGAAGCGGATGCAGTTTCAGTACTGCCTTTGTGATGATGCCAAGCGTTCCTTCGCTTCCGATGAAAAGCGACTTTAAGTCGTAGCCGGTGTTGTCCTTGCGCAGGCCTCGCATCAGGTCGAGCACGCGTCCATCGCAAAGAACGACTTCAAGTCCTAGACATAGGTCTCTGGCGTTGCCGTATCGCAGAACATGTACGCCGCCCGCGTTGGTCGCAAGAACGCCTCCCACCGTAGCCGTTCCGTCGCTGGCAAGGCTGAGTGCAAAAAGGCGCTTTTGCAGAGCGGCCGTTTCTCTGACGGCTGCGACCGGAACACCTGCTTGTACGACGACCGAGTCGTTGACGGTGTCGATTTTCTCGATGCGGCGCAGACGGGTTGTCGAGAGCAAAACGGTTCGCGAGACATCCGTGTCGTTCACGACGGGGGTAGCCGCCGCGGCGTTGCCCGTGTTGCCGCCTTGAGCAAACACGAGCGCATTGTGTCGGCAGGCGATGCGCATGATTTCCGAGACTTCTTCGGTTGTGGAGGGGAAGACGGCACACAGCGCGCGGCCCTGCCAGCGGCCGCGATTATCAAGCAAAAGCGGAGCTAGGGCCATCGCGTCGGTGAGAACGCGATCGGAGCCGAGACACGCCTGAAGGTCGGACAGAAGCGAAGCCATGTTTTTTCCGAGAAATCGAAACGAGACATAGTTTACGCGGCGCGACCGTACGTTTGTCTTGAGAAATACGTACAAACAAAACAGGCGCTCCTTCGAAGAAAAGAGCGCCTGTGAATCAACGTCAGAAGACGGAGATTAGATCGTCAGCAGCGGCACGATGAGCAGAGCCACGATGTTGATGATCTTGATGAGCGGGTTGACGGCGGGGCCGGCGGTGTCCTTGTAGGGGTCGCCGACGGTGTCGCCCGTCACGGCAGCCTTGTGAGATTCGCTGCCCTTGCCGCCGAAGTGACCGTCTTCGATGTACTTCTTGGCGTTATCCCAAGCGCCGCCGCCCGTGGTCATGGAGATGGCCACGAAGATACCGGTGACGATCGTACCCATCAGCACGCCGCCGAGAGCCTTCGGGCCGAGGATGAGGCCGACGAGGATCGGGACGATGACCGGGAGAACGGACGGGATGATCATTTCCTTAATGGCAGCGCCGGTGAGCATGCCGACGGCCTTGGAATAATCGGGCTTGGCCTTGCCTTCCATGATGCCCTTGATTTCCTTGAACTGGCGACGGACTTCAATCACCACGGAGCCGGCAGCGCGGCCGACGGCTTCCATAGCCATTGCGCCGAAGAGGTAGGGAATCAGACCGCCGATGATCAAACCGGCAATCACGTACGGGTCGGAAAGGTCAAACTGGAAGTCAATGTTGAACTGCTGCTTCAGAGCGTGCGTGTAGTCGGCAAAGAGCACCAGAGCGGCCAGACCGGCCGAACCGATGGCGTAGCCCTTGGTGACGGCCTTGGTCGTGTTGCCGACTGCGTCAAGCGGGTCGGTCACGTTGCGGACCTTTTCATCGAGTTCGGACATTTCGGCAATACCGCCGGCGTTGTCCGTGATCGGGCCATAGGCGTCGAGAGCAACGATGATGCCGGCCATAGTCAGCATCGAGGTTGCGGCGATGGCAACACCGTAAAGACCGGCAAGCGAGAAGCTCACGAGAATGGCGATAACCACGGCGAGAACCGGAAGAGCGGTGGCCTTCATGGAGACGGCCAGACCGGCGATGATGTTGGTGCCGTGACCGGTGGTGGAAGCTTCGGCAACCGTCTGCACGGGCTTGTATTCCGTACCGGTGTAGTACTCGGTGATCACGACCATCAAGGCAGTCAGAACGAGGCCGATCAGAGCGGAACCGAACAGGTGCGTGGTCGTCACGCCTTCGGGCAGCATCTTGGGATCGGAGAAGACGAAGTCGCCGACGAACCAGAAGGCAACGGCGGCGATGACGCCGGCGACGATAAGGCCGCGGTACAGTGCCGTCATGATCTTCTTGCCGGGCAGGTACTTCACGAAGAACGTACCGATGATGGAAGCGACGATCGAGACAGCACCCAAGACGAGCGGGTATTCAACCATGCGCATGGTGTCGCCCGTTGCCGAAAGCGCGCCGATCATCATGGTGGCCACGATGGTCACGGCGTAGGTTTCGAACAAGTCGGCAGCCATACCGGCGCAGTCGCCCACGTTGTCGCCCACGTTGTCGGCGATCACGGCGGGGTTGCGGGGGTCGTCTTCGGGAATGCCGGCTTCAACCTTACCCACAAGGTCGGCACCGACGTCGGCGCCCTTGGTGAAGATGCCGCCGCCCAGACGAGCGAAGATGGAAATCAGGCTCGAACCGAAAGCCAGACCGATCAACGGCTTGATCGTGTCGTAGAGGTTGGCGTCGGGAGCAGCCGTGCCGATCAGCACAGCCATGTAGCCGGCCACGCCGAGAAGGCCCAGACCGACCACGAGCATGCCCGTGATGGCGCCGCCCTTGAAGGCGACGTTAAGAGCTTCGGCGATGCCCTGGCTGGCTGCCTGAGCGGTACGAACGTTGGCCTTGACGGAAACGTTCATGCCGATGAAGCCGCAAGCGCCGGAAAGGATGGCGCCGACGGCAAAGCCGCCTGCCGTCTTAAAGCCCAGTGCGGGAACGAAGGCGATGATAAGGAAAAGAACCACGCCGACGATGGCGATGGTCGTGTACTGCTTGGTCAGATAGGCCGTTGCACCCTGCTGAATGGCGTGCGAGATTTCCTGCATGCGGGGATTGCCGGGATCGCGGGCCAGAATCCAGCTACGGGAGACAAGACCGAAAATCACGGCGATGATGCCCGCGGCAATGGCGAGCCACAAAGCTGTAGTCATGATGTTGAAAGCTCCGGGTGTCGACTCAACGTCCGAGGAGGGTCAAGCCGACGCCAAAAGTGTTAAAGAAAAAACAAAAAAAGAAGGGAACACGGTGATTTCACACATCGTGTTCCCTTTTAATTTTTTACTTCAGCGCCTCGAAGATCGCATCGCGGATGTCCGTAATCGAACCGACGCCGTTGACCTTACGGTACTGCGGCACGTTGGGTTCGCCGGACGCTGCGAGCTTGCTGTAGAAGTCGACGAGTGCTTCGGTCTGAGCATGGTAGACAGACAGACGCTTCATCACGACTTCTTCGCGGTCATCGTCACGCTGTACGAGGTCTTCGCCCGTCACGTCGTCCTTGCCGGCAACCTTGGGCGGGTTGTACTTGACGTGGTAGCTGCGACCCGAAGCGGGGTGCACGCGGCGGCCGGACATACGTTCGACAATTTCGGAGTCGGGCACGGCGATTTCGAGCACGAAGTCAATCGGCACGCCGGCGTCCTGCAGAGCCTGAGCCTGCGGGATGGTGCGCGGGAAGCCGTCGAAAAGAAAGCCGTTCTTGCAGTCGTCGGCAAGCAGACGTTCCTTGACAAGCCCGATGATGATGTCATCGCTCACGAGGCCGCCCTGATCCATGATCACCTTGGCGGCTTTGCCGAGTTCGGTACCGGCCTTGACGGCGGCGCGAAGCATGTCGCCCGTCGAGATCTGCGGAATGCCGAAGTGTTCTTTGATGTAGTTGGCCTGGGTGCCTTTACCGGCGCCGGGGGGTCCGATCAGGATCAAACGCATGAAAAATCTCCAATTAATTCAACGTAAAACCAGTAAAAGACAGATTTACGTCGGAAACTCTTTCAAGAAAAATTCGGCGAGTCCCGAAGGTCGCGCCGTTTTGCCCGCCGCATCGCGACAAGTTCACAATTTTTCTTGCACTGCGGAAATTGTAATTGAAACATTCTGCAAAACAATAGCGAAATCCTTGTTACATCTTTCGGACGAGGCAAAACGCGGCTTTTCGGAACCAAAAAAACTAGTTTTTGAGAGATTCGGCGTACACCGAACGTACGCGCTCCAGATCTTCGGCGGTGTCCACGCCCGAAGGCAGGTTCTCGTCGAGAATCAGTACGCTGATCCGATACCCGTGCCAGAGGGCTCGCAGCTGTTCCAGCGACTCAAACTTTTCGATGGGGGCGGGAGCTAACTTAGGAAACGCCTTTAAAAAGCCTGCACGGTAGGCATAAAGTCCGATGTGGTGATAGGCGGGCAAACCTTCGGGCAGCACGGACTTGTCGCTACGAAATGCGTCGCGCGGCCAAGGAAGCGGCGCGCGGGAGAAGGTAAGCGCTCGACCCTTGGCGTCGATTTCGACCTTGACTACGTTCGGATTGAAGAAGTGCTCGGCGTCGGATATCGGGTGTGCAGCGGTGGCAATGGCGCAATCGTCGTGCTTTTCAAGGTCTTCGGCAACGGCGCGTATGACATTGATGGGAATCAGAGGTTCATCGCCCTGGACATTGACGACGATCGTGTCGTCGGTTAGGCCCAGAGCCGCGGCGGCTTCGGCGAGACGATCGGTGCCGGTCGGACAGTTCGGATCCGTCAGAAGCGCCTTGATGTCGTGTTCTTCGCAGGCCTTGACGATGGCCGGTGAGTCGCAGGCGACGAAAACCGCATCGGCACCGCACCCGAGAGCGCGCTCGGCGGTACGCACAACCATCGGCTTGCCGCAGATGTCGGCAAGCGGCTTTTCCTTCAGGCGCGAAGACGACATGCGCGCCGGCACGATTACTACAAAGCCCATGGCAAGTCCTTCGTTAGTTGGCGGGTTTGATACGAGCGGCTTCTTGTTCCTCGGGCGTGAGTTCTCGCGCTTCCTTGGTGAGCATCACCGGGATTTCTCCGTCAAGCGGGAAGCCGAGCGCGCACTTGGCGCACTGCATTTCAGACTTCTGCTGATCAAAATGAAGAGGCCCCTTGCAGACGGGGCAGACCAAAACTTCGGTAAGGCGGCTGTCCATAATATTGTCGTTTCAATGTTCGGCTGACGAAGCGTTCGTCAGCGGGAGTTGTATTTGCTCGGAAGAGTGCGTGTGCCGGGAAGCATCTCATTGAGCAGCTGAAAGATCTTATCTTCCGTACTGATGAATTTCGAGATGTTGATTTCGTTTGTCGGCGCATCGTACTTGGCTTCGCTTACAAGCTTGCCGTGCTCCCAGTATTGCAGATGAATGTTGGAGGTGTAGTTGGCGATCTGCCAGCGGGAAATCGACTGACAGGAAAAGACGCGGGAACAGTTTTTCGTTTGTCCCGCGCCGACGCGCTTCACGGAAAAACCCTTGCGCTTGAGACCTTTGATGACGGAGTTGTAGGCGACCTTTCGGTTGCTTGAATCTTGAATGACGCAGACGTTGCCGGGTTTGATGTTGTACGCGGGTGCCCGGACTGACTGCGTGGAGCAGCCGGCCAGAAGGCAGCAGGCGGCAAGACTGATACTCAAGCAAGCGCGATTCATTTTATTTTTCAGTGCGTGATTTCTTCCGTGGGCGGTACGATATCAATGTGTTTGCGTTCGGCCGCATCCGTGAGCTTTTCCACTACGAACTGGATGAGGTAGGGGTCAAGTTGTGTTTGGTACTCGACGACCCAAATGCGGCGGTCGTTCTTGATATCCGCGTTCTGCATGGCTTTGACCGCGTCCTTGCCGGTGATGAAGATGTAGCGTGCGTCGGACTGCGCAAACGGATTCGTATCAAAGGCAAAGTGATCGCCCAATCCCAAGTTCTTGCCGACGATGTCGTGAGCGGCAAGCATATTGAAGAAGCGATCGGGCGCGGCAATGCCGGCCGCAGCAAGTACCTTGGCTTCTTTTTCGGCGATGCGGTGCGAAATGTCCTCGATTGAGCGGCGGCGGCCGTCGCACAGACGCACGACATCCCCGAGCTGGGAAGTGGCGGCAAAGCGAGGCGTACGACTTTCAATAGTATCTTCGGTAGCGCTCAGAACGATGGCATCAACAGAGTCCAGACGCGAGGGGAGTTCGCGCAGGGGGCCTGCGGGAAGTGCCCAGCTGTTGCCCAGCCCTCGAGCACCGACGACGGCAAGTTCAACGTCGCGCGCAAGGCGCCGATGCTGCAGACCGTCGTCGCTGACAATCACATTAACGCTCGGATTGCTTCGGATCAGCAGACGCCCTGCGGCCACGCGGTCGCGTCCCACGGCTACAGGAACCCCGGTGGCGCGGCGAATCAAAAGCGGTTCGTCGCCGACGGTGCTTGCCGGAGAGTCGTCTTCGACAAGGTGTTGCTCTTTGCTGGCGCGCCCGTATCCGCGGCTGATGACTCCGGGCGTAAAGCCCGCGGCCTTCAGTTCGCGGACGAGCTCGATAGTGATGGGAGTCTTGCCCGTGCCGCCGACGTAGATGTTGCCGACAACGACAACGGGCACCGGCAGTTCAACAGGTGTAGTCCTAGCTGCCCGGCGTCGTGCGATGGCAAGGTAGACAAGCGAAAAAGGGTAGAGTAGAGAGGCGGCAATGCCGCGGTGCGACCACACATCGTGCAGCACACGTTCAACAGCGGCGCGCATCAGATGTGCTCCTTGCGGGAAAGAAAAGTTTCCGGTCCAGGATGTGGTTGATCTGACATTCTTGTCTTACAAAAAAGGATAGGACTGACGGCGTGAGCGTGTTACTGACAGGCTCGACCGACAGGCGATTTTCTAATCATAGCGCAGGCGCTCGGATAGCAAAAATTTTCGATGCGGGAATCTGTTTGCGCAACACATCTTTTTTGGTTGTCAGAAATCCGGAAAATCGGCCGGCGCCTTGAAAGTGACCGGTTCGCCGGAAGTCGGATGTACGAAGGTGAGCTCAGCGGCGTGCAGACACAGGCGTGTGGCATCGGTTTCGCCTTCAAGTCCCGGATGACCGTAAAAGGGGTCGCCGTCAATGGGGCAACCGAGCCCTTTGGCGCAATGCACACGCAACTGGTGCGTGCGGCCTGTGACAGGGCTCAAGCGCACGAGAGTTTTCGATCCTCCCGCAGTCTGCTGCGTGCCGATCACGACAAATTCTGTGGCCGACGCCTTTCCGCCGCCATCTTCAGTGAGAGAGCATTGCCGCGGACGATCGAGCCAATTGAGTGCCAGAGGGAGTTCGATGCGGCCTTGCTGTTCGCTGATGACTCCTTCGAGGCGTGCCTCGTAGATCTTGTGCGTGTCACGCTCGCGAAACGACTTGTTGAGATGTTCAAGCGATCGCTTGTTACGAGCGAAAACGAGCAGGCCCGAGGTGTCTAGGTCCAGTCGATGCACGACATGCAGTTCGCCGTATTGGCGTTCTAGCATGGTCTTAGCGCAGACTTTCTCGCGGACGCCTGGAACGGAACTCAAACGTGCAGGTTTGTTGATTACCAAGATGTCGTCGTCGCTGTAGAGAACGACGGGACGCGGCGCGGACTCCTCGGTCTGCATGGGGGAGCTTTCGCAGTGCGGACGCCCGATGAGCATCCACTCGAGCAGAAATCGAGCTCCTGAGCGCGGCGCGTAGAACGTTTGATCCCAACGGCATTCAAACGTAGGGCTTTTGCCGCACCACCATTCGTTGAGTTCCGTCAGCCGAGCGTCGCGGTGACGAATGTTGAGTTCTTGGACAATACGCACAACGGGACTCGTGAGAGCATCGGTCAAAACACGGCGCCACAACGCACGACGTTCTGCCTGCTCGCGTCCGCCCCTGAAATAGTCTCGCTGCGGAAACGGCTCGAAAATCTCGTCCAGTCGTGTCTTGAGAGTTTTAGCTTCGCCCTTGCCGTTGATCAATTCGATATTGGGAACATCTTCTTCTTGCATGCCGGGCCACAGGCGTTTGGCTGACAGCTTAGCGGGAGGCGCAAACAAAAGCGGCGCAGCTGGCTCCAACACCAGCATTCCCCAGGTGCGACCGTTTTCTTCGAAAATGCCGAGGCCGGCACGCCCCTTGAAGCCTTGGCGGATCATGCCCTTTTGCACCACGAATTGTCTGGCGACTTTCATGCGTGCGCAGGGAGCCTGTGTAAAAGCATCGGGCAGGGATTCGCTCGCAAGGGGTAGGGAGCAGGTGATTTCGAAGACGCAGGCAGAATGCGGAGACATTGAAGTAAAAGATAAAAAAATCGAACGCAGGCGGATTCTAGCCTTTGCTTCCGCTAAAAAAGAAAAGGTCGGAAAAGCGAAGAACTTTTCCAACCTTCAAGTCTGATACAGCGGTTGTGCCGTCAGTCTTCTTTAAATGCGACTTCACGGGTCTTTCTGAAGGCCGGGGCAGCAACCAAAAAGACCATTAGGACAGCAGCGATGAGCAGTCCGCACGAAATCGGACTGGATACAAACACAGAGGGATCTCCGCGAGACAAAAGCATGGCGCGGCGGAGATTTTCTTCCATCATCGGTCCCAAAATAAAGCCCAGAACCAATGGCGCGGTTTCACAGCCGAGCTTACCGAAAACGTAACCCGCGAAGCCGAAGAAGATGGCGATCCAAACATCCCATACGTTGTTGTTAATGGAATACACGCCGATGCAGCAGAAGACCAGAATTGCAGGAAAGAGCCAGCGGTAAGGCACACGCAGCAACTGTACCCACACTCCGATCATCGGAAGGTTTAGAACCACGAGGATCAGATTGCCGATCCACATGGAAATGATCAAGCCCCAAAAAAGCCCCGGGTCAGACTGCATGACCTGAGGTCCGGGCACAATGTCGTGAATCATCATGGCGCCGATCATCAGAGCCATTACGGCGTTGGAAGGGATGCCGAGCGTGAGCATGGGGACAAACGACGTTTGTGCACCAGCATTGTTGGCTGATTCGGGACCGGCAACGCCGCGGATGTTGCCGTAGCCGAACGGAGGATCGGCTTTGTCGCCAGCGAGTTTCTTTTCTGCCGTGTAACTTGCAAAAGAGCTCAGAAGAGCGCCGCCTCCCGGCAGTACTCCCAGAATGGACCCCAGAGCGGTACCGCGAACAATGGGACCCACGGATACTTTGATTTCTTGCCAGGACGGAAGGATATTCTTCACTTTGTTCGGTACGAGCGATCTGCTCATATCGCCTTCCAAATTGCGCATGATTTCAGCAAAGCCGAACAAGCCCATGCTCAATGGTACGAAATCAATGCCGTCTTGCAGTTCATCCAGACCGAAGGTGAAACGGAAAGCTCCGGAATTGACGTCTGTGCCAATTAACCCTAAAAGCAAGCCCAGCAACACCATACAGATGGCCTTGAGCAGCGAACCTGTGGCAAGTACCGTAGCACTTACGAGACCGAGAACCATCAGACTGAAGTATTCGGCCGGTCCGAACTGAAAGGCGAGCTCGGTCAGAGGGGGCGCAAAAGCGGCAATCAGAAGCGTGGCCACGCACCCGGCAAAGAAGCTGCCGAGTGCAGCGATGCCAAGCGCAGAACCTGCGCGTCCCCGTTTGGCCATCATATGTCCGTCCAGGCAGGTGACGACGGCAGATGCTTCGCCGGGAATGTTGACCAGAATAGCGGTGGTTGACCCGCCATAGGAAGCACCGTAATAAATGCCGGCGAGCATGATCAATGCTGAAGTTGGCGGGAGAGCGTACGTTGCCGGAAGCAGCATGGCTACCGTTGCAACCGGTCCCATGCCGGGCAGCACTCCGATCAACGTGCCGATGGTCACGCCGATCGTGCAGTAGAGGATGTTCTGAAGTGAAAGGGCGGTGTCAAAGCCCAACATCAGATTCGAGATGAGTCCCAGATCCATTTCCGGCTCCTACTTACATGAAGACGGGCCAGACGGGCACAAGCATCCCGACGCCGTAGACGAAAATAAGCCATGCCAACAGATCCATTACAAGGATGATGGCGAGTGTTTCTTTGAAACGAAAGTCGGGTGATGCAAGTCCGGCGATCAAAATCATGGCCGCCAATGAGAGCATCAGTCCGAAAGTATTCAAAGCTAGCCCAAAGACCAGAATGGAGCCCAGAATCAAAAACAGAACATTCCAACGAAACGGCATGATCTCGCCGGTGTCTTCGCCGGTTTCCGTGATGGGGGCTTTACGAAAATAACCGAGAAGAGCGACGATAAGTCCGATAGCTGCCAGCAGAATGCCCAAAACCGTCGGAAAGTAGGCGGGCCCCATGCGGGATGCTTGACCGAGTTCGTGCTCTTGGGCAAATACGATGAAAAAGACGCCGAGTAGAGCAAAAAGGATGCCCGACCAGAAGTCTTTGCGATTCCCTACAACCATAAAAGTGCTTGAAGTGACCGAGGAAAGGCGCCGTTTTGTTTTTCTATGACGTACGGCGCCCGCGCACATATGCCCGGCCGACGACAATCAAACGCCGGCCGGGATGCTCCGTGAACTTTTGATCAGTCGACGCGAGCTCCGGAGGCTTTGACGATTTCGGCGTATTTCGCCAATTCCGTCTTGATCAAAGCGGCAAACTCTTCGGGTTTGCACGGTGCAGATTCGCCCCCCAGACGTGCCAGACGTTTCTTCATGTCGTCGCTCGCAAGCGCCTTGGTAATTACGCTATTGAGGTGCATGACAATGTCGCCAGGCGTCTTGGCTGGCACGAACAAACCGTACCAAGTCGAGATGTCAAATCCTGCCACGCCGGCTTCGACCATAGTGGGCACATCGGGAAGTGCTTCTGCGCGTTTGGTGGTGGTGACGGCAAGCGGAACCAGTTTGCCGGCTTGAATGTTGGCGGAGGCCGACGAGAGGTTGTCGAAAATGAGGTCGGTTTGGCCGGCAAGAACAGAAAGTTGAGCGGCCGAGGCACCGGCATAGGGCACGTGCACCATCTTGATGCCGGCTTTGGCTTTGAGAAGTTCGCCTGCCATGTGACCGGCCGAACCGTTTCCGCCGGAGGCGTAGTTGAGCTTGTCGGGATTTGCCTTGCAGTAGGCAATCAAATCTTTGACGGATTTGATGCCGGTACGTTGCTGAAATTCCGGTGTGACGACAAGCACATTGGGAACGTGAGCGATGAGCGTAACCGGCTCAAAGTCTTTGATCGGGTCGTAGGGAAGCTTCTTGAACAAGTTCGGGTTGACGGCGTGTGTGGCAACGGCTCCGACGCACAACGTCATGCCGTCGGGCTTTTGCTGCGCGAGATAGGTCACGCCGCGGTTGCCGCCGGCGCCCGGGCGGTTGTCGACGATGACGTTGCCCAGGTCAGCGTGCACTGCTTCGGCAATGGCGCGTGCCGAAACGTCCAGAGGGCCTCCGGGCGGGTAGGGAACGACGATCTTGATGGGATTGGAGCGGGTTCCGGTCTGGGCCGAGGAAATCAGCGGAACACCGAAAACGGAGATGGCACAGACGGTGCCGATCAAAGTACGACGATTGACAGTCACTTCATCTTCCTTTCGTAATGAGCGAACAGCCCCTCGCAGTGACGCGCGATTGGCCGATCTTTTTATACAAATTGGAAAAACTGCCATCCATTGTAGCCCCGCCAAAGGCCTGTGCACAGTATTAGGGTAAGAAACCGAGAAAAATTCAGAAACTTTTTCGGAATTGCATTCCTTGAAATGAGGAAAAACCAACCCCACATAGCCATTAACGTCGAGGTGATGAAGTCTCGACAGAAGTAAGGAATTGGATTAGATGAGACAAGACAAACTGACAACGAAATTTCAGCAGGCCCTGGGTGAAGCTCAGTCCTTGGCGCTTGCTCACGACAACCAGTACATCGAGCCGGTGCATTTGCTGCTGGCCGTGATGAACGATCAGGAAGGCAGTGCCTCGAGCTTGATCGAGCGCTCGGGCGGCAACGCCAAGCGTGTGCGCGATGAGGCCCAAGCTGCGGTGGAGCGCCTTCCGAAGGTGACGGGCACGTCGGGCGACGTACAGGTCAGCCGCGACTTGATCCGCGCCTTGAATCTCACGGAAAAGGAGGCGATGCAGCGCGGCGACCAGTTCATTTCGACGGAAATGTTCCTGCTTGCTTTGGCCGGCGCCGATATGGAAGCTTCTCGCATTCTGGCTTCGGCCGGTGTCACCAAAAAGCTTCTCGAAGCAGCCATTGAAGCCGTGCGCGGAGGCGAGAGCGTCACGGACGCCGAAGGTGAAACCGGGCGCGATGCCATCAAGAAGTATACGGTTGACCTCACTGAGCGCGCTCGTTTGGGCAAGCTCGATCCCGTTATCGGACGCGACGACGAGATCCGCCGCACGATGCAGATTCTTCAGCGCCGCACGAAAAATAACCCGGTGCTGATCGGCGAGCCCGGCGTCGGCAAGACGGCTGTGGTTGAAGGTTTGGCGCAGCGTATCGTCAACGGCGAAGTGCCCGATGGTCTGAAGGGTAAGGCTGTGCTCTCGCTTGACATGGCGGGCCTTATTGCCGGCGCCAAGTACCGCGGCGAGTTCGAAGAGCGCCTAAAGAAGCTTCTGAAGGAAATCACAGCTGCCGAAGGCCGCATCATTCTCTTCATCGACGAGCTGCACACAATGGTGGGTGCGGGCAAGACTGAAGGCTCCATGGACGCAGGCAATATGCTCAAGCCCGCTCTGGCGCGCGGCGAACTGCACGTGATCGGAGCGACGACGCTCGACGAGTACCGTAAGTACGTCGAAAAGGACGCGGCTCTAGAACGCCGTTTCCAGAAAGTGCTCGTCGACGAGCCGAGCGTGGAAGATACGATTGCCATTTTGCGCGGCCTGCAGGAAAAGTACGAAGCGCACCACGGCGTTGAAATCACCGACCCGGCCATTGTGGCGGCCGCCGAGCTCTCGCACCGCTATATCACGGATCGCTACCTGCCCGATAAGGCCATCGACTTGATTGACGAGGCTGCCAGCCGTGTCAAGATGGAAATCGACTCCAAGCCCGAAGCGCTTGATAAGCTCGAACGCCGCTTGATACAGCTCAAGATCGAACGCGAGGCGATGAAAAAAGAAACCGACGACGCGAGCCGTCAGCGCCTGAGCGCCATTGAAAAGGAAATCGAAGAGCTTTCGCGCAAGTATTCCGATCTCGAAGAAATCTGGAAGGCTGAAAAGAGTCAGGCTCTCGGCGAAAAGGACGTGCGCGACGAGATTGACCGCGTGCGCCGTGAAATGGACGCCTGCCGCCGCGAGGCCCGTTACGAACGTCTGGCCGAACTGCAGTACGCCGTTCTGCCCAAGCTCGAGGAAAAACTCAAGAAAGCCGAAAGCACCGAGAAAAAGACGCTTGAGACGCAGCCCAAGCTGTTGCGCACGAGCGTGGGCGCCGAAGAGATTGCCGAAGTCGTGAGTCGCGCCACCGGCATTCCGGTGAGCAAGATGATGCAGGGCGAACGTCAGAAGCTTTTGCACATGGACGAGGCTCTCTCCAAGCGTGTCGTGGGACAGTCCCAGGCCGTGCGTTGCGTGACCGATACGATTCTCAGGAGTCGTGCCGGACTTTCGGATCCCAACCGTCCCTACGGTTCGTTCCTGTTCCTCGGCCCTACGGGCGTGGGCAAGACAGAACTCACGAAGGCGCTAGCCAACTTCCTCTTTGATAGCGATGAGGCGATGGTGCGAATTGACATGAGCGAATTCATGGAAAAGCACTCGGTGGCTCGTCTGATCGGTGCGCCTCCCGGATATGTGGGTTATGAAGAGGGCGGCTACCTGACGGAAGCCGTGCGCCGCAAGCCCTACAGCGTGATTTTGCTCGACGAGGTCGAAAAGGCGCACCCCGACGTGTTCAACGTCTTGTTGCAGGTTCTTGACGATGGCCGCATGACCGACGGACAGGGCCGCACGGTGGACTTCAAGAACACGGTCATCGTGATGACATCCAACCTCGGCTCGGGCGAAATCCAGCAGATGCAGGCGAACGCTCAGCCGGAAGCGATCAAGGATGCCGTGATGGAACAAGTCAAGGCGCATTTCCGTCCCGAATTCATCAACCGTATTGATGAAATCGTGGTCTTCAATGCTCTTGACGACGAAGCCATCAAGTCGATTGCCAAAATTCAGGTGGCAAAGCTTGCCGAACGGATTGCCGCGCAGGACATCACCTTCGAAGTGACGCCCGCGGCGCTCGAGGCGATCGCCCAGGCCGGTTTTGATCCGGTCTACGGTGCTCGACCGCTCAAGCGCGCCGTACAGGACAAGCTTGAAAACCCGGTGGCTCGACTTCTTCTCGAGGGCCGCGCGGCACCTAAGGACAAGGTGGTGTGCGACTACGGCGAGAACGGATTCGAGTTCAAGGTCGAAAAGGCCTAAATCGCTGCAACGACGGCCGACGAGACTGTCGGCCGATCACAAAAGCCTGAATGCGGGACAAACCTCGCCTTCAGGCTTTTTTCTGTCGGTTGAAGTTGTTTTAGTTGAGCGTGGGCGCAAACTCGGAAACGGTGTCTGCTCCGGACAATTCCACATGCACCACCAGACCGTCGGGGGTGGCGTAAAGAGGGGAGCCGCAGTCTTCGCACCACTCAAGCGAGAAACTTTGTTCATGCTCGACGATGTACTTCAGACCTTTGCTCTCGAGGATGTCGCGTGCCGTACCTGAAAATGCATCGACTTCTTCAGGAATCACGGGCCAGGCGACGCCGCAGATGACGTGATCGCGCTCGTTTTTGGGGGTAAGGCCGATGCGCAATTCGCTCATCTTGTCCTGTTCGCGCGAATTGGGAACGAATAGGCCGAGCGTAGCGATCAGCTGGTCGGGTTCGTAACCCATGCTGCCCGCAAAGTCAACGAGCGACTTCAGGCCCCAGGAACGCATCGTGGTTTCAGATTCGCGCCAGCTCTGATAAAAACCGCCGACGGGCTGCACTTCGAAGACCGAACCGATCATGGTGAGCTCAAGCAGTTCGTGCACCTGCAGGCAAAAATCCATCATGCCGCGGGCTACCTCAACGAGGCCGTCATCGGTGCTGCGGAACAGGTCGGTTGTGTTCTGAGCAGAAACGGAGCAAAGGATGTAGCGGCTGTCGGCAAAGTCGGGCGGCGGAACTTCGCGTACCAAAGAGCTGATATCGTATACGTCGCCGTGGTTGAGGCGGCGCATCCGTTCGAGAAGGCCGCGCACATCGCGAAACGCTTCCGGGAGATGATCGGCCGAGAGCATGTGCGAACCCATCACGACGTTTGCCCTAGGTGAGGAAAAGCTCTTGCGCACACAATCGGCGATTTTTTCGAGCACATCTTCGTCGAGCACGCCGTGATAGTTGCGGTAGCGGCTCCAGGCCATGATCGGAATCAGCAAAAGCAGGGCGCTACCGCGCTCGTCGACAACGGCTTCCGCGCAGTCTTCCGCAATGGTAAGAAGCTTCTCATAGCCGTATCCGCCGGGCTCTTCGGCCTTGAAGTGAGCGAGCGCCGCCTCAATGTCGCCGTCTTCGCCTTCAGTGAGAACGGCATCGCACAGTTCTCTGAGGCGAGCCTCATGGGGTTGCGCCTGCATATGCGAGGTGCACTGCACCAACACGCTCATCACACGGATGAGTTCGTTGCGGACATTGTCGAGACGGATTTCTGAGCTCACGGTCAAAAAATTAGAAGCGGAAATGAAAAGGAAACTGAGTCTAGCGCAATAGCCCCCAAAAACAAAGATGCCGGTGCTCGAAAATCTTTTTCAGAAACAAACCGAAAGCTTCTCGTAACAAGCGTTTCGGACGTTGGTCTTGCGTCTTTTTCGTATGAAGCCGCATGATAAAATGCGCCAACATTTCCCAAAAGGTCGGTCGCGAGGCTTGGTGTGACGGTGCGCCTTTGGCTTTGCGCGCGAAAGGATCGTCTCACGAGTCCTTGGAAATGCTCGATCGATCGGCCTGTATCCCACGATAAACCCAACGTAATTTTCAATGGACAATATCCGTAATTTTTCCATCATTGCCCATATCGACCACGGCAAGTCGACGCTTGCCGACCGCTTGATTCAGCGCTGCGGCGGTCTGAGCGATCGAGAGATGAGCGAACAGGTGCTCGACAGCATGGATCTCGAGCGCGAACGCGGCATCACGATTAAGGCTCAGACGGCCAGTCTTAAGTACAAGGCCAAGGACGGTCAGATTTACGAACTCAATTTGATCGACACCCCGGGGCACGTCGACTTCTCCTATGAGGTGAGCCGCTCTCTGTCGGCCTGCGAAGGTGCTCTTTTGGTGGTCGACGCCACTCAGGGCGTGGAAGCACAGACGGTGGCCAACTGCTATACGGCTATCGATCTGGGTGTTGAAGTCGTGCCGGTTCTCAACAAGATGGACTTGGCAAGCGCCAATCCCGATGCCGCCAAGGAAGAAATCGAGGACGTCATCGGCATTGATGCCACCGACGCGGTGGAATGCTCGGCCAAGACCGGCATGGGCATCGACGATATTCTCGAGCGCATCGTGCGCGACGTGCCGCCGCCCAAAGGCGACGAAAATGCTCCGCTGCAGGCGCTCATCATCGACAGCTGGTTTGACAACTACGTGGGCATCGTCACGCTCGTTCGAGTCGTCAACGGCGTCATCCGTCCGAAGGACAAGGTGATGCTGATGGCTTCCGGCGCCACTCACCTCGTCGAGCAGGTCGGCGTTTTTACGCCCAAGGCGCAGGTGCGCGACTGCCTGAAGCCCGGCGAAGTGGGCTTTGTGGTTTCAGGCATCAAGGAGCTCAAGGAAGCGCGCGTGGGCGATACGTTTACGCACGCTCAAAATCCTGCTTCGGCGCCGCTTCCCGGTTTTAAGGAAGTCAAGCCCCAGGTGTTTGCCGGTCTGTATCCGGTGGAGTCCAATCAATACGACGCGTTGCGCGAAGCGCTTCTAAAGCTGCAGCTCAACGATGCGGCGCTTCAGTTTGAGCCTGAAGTCTCTCAGGCCCTGGGCTTCGGTTTCCGCGCGGGCTTCCTCGGGCTGTTGCACATGGACATCGTGCAGGAGCGTCTCGAGCGCGAATACGACATGGACCTCATTACGACGGCACCGAGCGTGGTCTACGAAGTGTTGATGACCAACGGCGAAGTCGTGCGCGTGGAAAACCCGAGCAAGCTGCCTCCGGTCGACAAGATTGCCGAGATTCGCGAGCCGATCGACACCGTGACGATTTTTGTGCCCAACGACTACGTGGGCGCGGTGATGAAGCTGTGTCAGGAAAAGCGCGGCGTGCAGATCAACATGGCCTACCACGGACGTCAGGTCCACCTGACCTACGAACTGCCGCTGGCTGAAATCGTGCTCGACTTCTTTGACCGTATGAAGTCAATAACCCGCGGTTACGCCTCCATGGACTACGAGTTTAAAGAGTACCGCGCAAGCGACGTCGTCAAGGTCGATATGCTCATCAACGGCGATCGCGTGGATGCGTTGAGCACCATCATTCACCGCACGAACGCACAGTTTCGCGGCCGCGAGATCGTTAGCCGCCTGCGCAGTCTCATTCCGCGCCAGATGTACGACGTGGCGATTCAGGCAGCCATTGGCGCAAACATCATTGCTCGCGAAAATGTGAAGGCCTTAAGAAAGAACGTGCTTGCCAAGTGTTACGGTGGCGACATTACGCGTAAGAAGAAGCTCTTGGAAAAGCAGAAGGCTGGTAAGAAGCGCATGAAACAGGTGGGCAGCGTGGAAATTCCGCAGGAAGCCTTCCTTGCCATTCTTCAGGTCGACGACAAATAAAAAGGTAGGCCGGCAACGGTGCGTTTACATCGTTGGCCGGCTTTTGTTCAGAATTCAAATCATTCTGCCGGGTTGCGTGACCGCTTGCGGCAGATCGCTTTCGAAAGCTCGAAAAAATGAACTTTGCACTGATTTTGTTTCTTCTGACGGTCTTTACCGGCGTGATGTGGATTGCCGAGAAGTTTTACTTCCGTCCGCGCCGCCGAGCTGAGGCCGATGCCAAGGCACGGGAATTTGAGACCGCCAACCGCGAAGCCATCGATCGCGGCGAGACAAGCGTCATCAAGGCGCGCAACGATATGTATGCGCGTGACACACGCATGCCCTGGTGGCTGGATTACACGGCAGGACTCTTCCCGGTGATTCTGATCGTGTTCCTGTTGCGTTCCTTCCTTTTTGAACCCTTCCGCATTCCATCGGGATCTATGTTGCCGACCCTTTACATCGGCGACTTCATTCTGGTGAATAAGTACACATACGGCGTTCGTCTGCCGGTTGCCAACACAAAGATCATTGACGTCGGCACCCCGCAGCGAGGCGACGTGATGGTGTTCCGCTATCCGATGGATGAATCGATGGATTACATCAAGCGTGTCGTGGGACTGCCCGGCGATACCGTGTCCTACGTCAACAAGGAACTGCGCATCAACGACGAAGTGGTCAAGCAGACGCTTGTGGGTGATTGGGTTGATCCGTTCTCGATGGTGACTCTGCAGGAACGTACGGAAAAGCTCGGCGAACACGAACATCGTTTAGCCGTTGACAACCGCTATCCGGCGGGACTGCGCGGTCAGCCCTATCCGCGCGTGGGCAACGCTTGCCGTTACTTCAGCAACGGGTTTACCTGCAAGGTGCCGCAGGATCAGTATTTCGTGCTTGGAGACAACCGCGACAATAGTGAGGACAGCCGCTACTGGGGCTTTGTGACCGATGACATGATCGTAGGCAAAGCCGTTCTCATCTGGGCCAACTTTAGCGACATGAGCCGCGTCGGTTCGATCAAATAAGGCGAGAAGAACTATGTCAGCTCAGGTTACACGTGTGCTTCTGCCGGCCGAAGAACTCGAATCCCGCATCGGGTATCAGTTCAAAAACAAGGTGCTACTAAAGCGAGCACTCACACACCGCAGTTTTGCTTCCGAGCATAACGAACGCCTTGAATTTCTGGGCGACTCGGTTTTGAACTGCGTCATCGGTCACGCGCTTTTCCTACGCGATCGTCACTTCACCGAAGGCGTGCTATCGCGCGTGCGTTCCAATCTGGTTTGTGAAAAGGCGCTCGACGAGATCGCCGCGCAGATTCAGATCGGGCAGTTCATCTATCTCGGCGAGGGCGAACTCAAGACGGGCGGCGCCGATCGCCCCTCTATTCTTGCCGACGCCTGCGAAGCGGTTTTCGGCGCGGTGTTTCTTGACGGCGGCTTCGAAGAGGCTCAGCACGTCATTTTGCGTCTGTACGAGCCGATTCTTTCCGCGAAGGCGATGTCGGGCGAACGTCTTGCTAAGGACCACAAGACGCTGCTTCAGGAATTTCTGCAGGCGCGTCGACTTCCGGTTCCTTCCTACCGAATCATCAAGGTGACGGGCGCGGCGCACTGCCAGCATTTTGTCTGTGCCTGTTCCGTACCCAAGGCCGAACTTGAAGAAGTGGGAGAGGGTAAGAGTCGTCGAGCGGCCGAACAGGAAGCAGCAGGACGCATGCTTGAAAAGGTCAAGGCCAAATTTCCGTACGCAAAGAAAAGTAAGTCAACTACCCCGCTCTAAAGAGCGAGGCTTGATAAAAGCCTTGGTTGACTAGCCTCAGGCCGCCCCAAAGGCGGGCTACGTTGAATGGGAATGCATAGGCACCGCCGGATGTCAATCCTAGTCCCGCGCTCTGCGGTTCGCGGTTAAAAGCTCTGAGAGGTAGGAGCGGTGCCGTGAACAGGTAAACCCCTTCCAACATTGGCGAAGGATTTCAACCGGTCGCAAGACCGAGGAGTCAAATCTTGAGAGTATTTGTTTTAAACAAACGAGGGCAACCGTTGATGCCGTGCTCACCGGCAAAAGCAAGGCTGCTTCTCAAAGAGAAGAAAGCAATCGTCAAAAGACGCACGCCTTTTACGATTCAACTTACGATCGCAACGGGCGAAGCAAAGCAACCTGTAGCGCTTGGCGTGGATTCCGGCTACAAGCACATTGGTCTTTCGGCCACAACCGAAAAGGCCGAACTCTATGCTTCGGAAGTAGAACTGCGTCAAGACATCACGGATCTTTTGTCTGCCCGTCTTGCCCTGCGCTGCTCTCGCCGCAGCCGCAAGACGCGCTACCGTGCGCCTCGTTTCGACAACAGGGTAGCAAGCAAGCGCGAAGGCTGGCTAGCTCCTTCGGTGGAAAACCGCATTGCGGCGCACATGTCGCGCGTAGAAGCGGTCATGCGGGTCTTGCCGGTGACTGCCATAACCGTCGAAACAGCGGCGTTTGACACGCAACTGCTGAAGAACCCGGACATTGCCGAAGCGGCGTACCAACAAGGCGAACAGCTCGGATTCTGGAACGTGCGGGAATACGTACTTTTCCGAGACGGACACGTTTGCCAGCACTGCCGCGGGAAGTCCAAAGATCCGATACTCAATGTTCACCACATTGAGAGCCGACGGACCGGAGGCGATGCGCCGAACAATCTCATCACGCTGTGCGAGACCTGTCACAAGGCTTTCCATCGAGGGGAGATCGAACTCAAAGTCAGGCGAGGGAAGTCGTTCAAAGCAGCAACCTTCATGGGCATCATGCGTTGGACGCTCTTTGAGCGTTTGAAAAAGGCTCACCCTGAACTCAGTGTTCGCAACACCTACGGTTATCTCACAAAGCACAAGCGCATCTCACACGGAATCGCAAAGAGCCACTGCGCAGACGCGTACTGCATTGCGGACAACCTTGGTGCAAAGCGACTGGAGGGCTTTTTCTTTCAAAAGCAAACCCGAAAGCACAACCGGCAGATTCACAAGCTGTCGATCCTGAAAGGCGGATTGAGAAAGAAGAACCAGGCTCCCTACGAAGTCAAAGGCTTCCGCCTTTTCGACAAAGTGATTTGCAAAGGTGAAGAAGCATTCATCTTTGGGCGAAGGACATCGGGAAGTTTTGATGTGCGCCGGCTTGACGGTACGCGGATTTCCGCCGGTATCAGCTGCAAAAAGTTGAGGCTGCTGGAACCTCGAACTACCTACTTAACAGAATTTAGAAAGGAGGCGGCGCTTCCTCCCCTGCATGAATGCAGTGGTTCCCGCGCCGAATTTCGATGAGCGACAACGATTTTGAAGCGATGCTGGCTGCTGCCGGCATGGGCAATAAAAAAGAGATTCCGGAGGACTACCGCTGCGGATACACCGCTGTCGTCGGTCGTCCCAACGTCGGCAAGTCGACGCTCATCAATGCGATTGTGGGCGAAAAGGTCTCGATTACCTCGAAAAAGCCTCAGACGACGCGCGACCGTGTGCTCGGTGTGGCAACGGACGACGATGCTCAGATCGTCTTTGTGGATACGCCGGGGTTCCAGTCCAAGCACACCTCGCAGCTTCTCAAGCACATGAACCGTACAGTTCGCACCGCCTTGGCCGATGTCGAGGCCGTGCTTTTCGTGATTGATGCTGCCGGTTGGAAAAGTGACGATGAGCTCGTTTTGAAGCTTCTTGACCGGGAAGCCAAGAACGTGATCCTGGTGCTCAATAAGATTGACCTTGTGAAGGATAAGGAACGTCTGCTGCCGCTCATGGCCGAATCCATGCAGAAGTTTCCCTTTGCCGCCATCGTTCCCGTGAGCGCAGAAAAAGGCAAGATGCTCGACGACCTCAAGGGCGAGATCAAGAAGCTGTTGCCGGTTTCTCCGCCTTTTTTTGATGCGGATCTTTATACCGACAAGTCGCCTCGCTTCATAGCGGCCGAAACGATTCGCGAAAAGGCATTCCGTCTTCTGGGTGACGAACTGCCTTACGGACTTGCCGTGATGATCGAGCGCTGGAACGAAACCGACGACGGCGCCGAAATCATTGCTTCGCTTTGGGTGAACCGCGAAAGCCACAAACCGATCGTGATCGGTGAAAAGGGAGCCAAACTGCGCGAAATCAGCCGACTTGCCCGAGCCGACATCGCCGAACTGCTTGGCAAGCGCGTGCATTTGGAAGTCTGGGTCCGCGTGCGCCGTGGTTGGAGCGACGACGCCCGCATTCTGAAGTCCCTCGGCTACGGCGACTGATTCTTCTCATATGGCCGCAGCGACTGTATCCCGTTCCCCGGAACGTACACCCGTGGTGCGCGTGCGTTCCGAAGCGGCGTTTGTGCTTTCTACCCAACCGTGGCGGGAGACAAGTGTCATTGCCGAACTGCTCACTCAACGGCATGGCCGTGTCACGGTTGTGGTGCGGGGCGCCAAACGTGTTTCGAGTCGTTTCCGCGGCATCATCATGCCCTTTGTCCCGCTTGTGGTGAGCTTTTCCGGCGCAGGAGACATCAAAAACCTCACCGATGCCCGCTGGATGGGGCCGATGACGCCCATTGACCCCGAGGGACTCGTGTCGGCTTTCTACGTTAATGAACTGGTGCTACGCCTGACGATGCGAAGCGACGCCTCGCTTCGACTCTACAACGACTATCTGAAGGTGTTGAGCGAGGTTTCGCTCAAAGACGGCAAAGAACTTTCTGCGGCCCTGCGCACATTTGAAATCAAGCTCCTTAATTCGCTCGGATGGAGCCAGGTTTCCAAGGTCGAAGAGATTGAAAAGGGCGGCATCTGGACGGTTCGCCAGGGGGAACTGGTTTGCATTGATGAGCTTTGTGAAGGCGAAAAAGCGGTGAGCCTGGGTACGGCCTTGGCCGTTGCCAAAGCCGAAATCACCCCGAGTGCCGATCTGCGTGAGGTGCGCGACGTTCTTCGCCTCATAATCGGCTACTATGTTGGCGACACGGGTCTGAAGACTCGAAAGACTCTGGAAATCTGGTCGCAAATCTGACACATTAGGTAAAGACGGGCGACTCGGTTGCTGAGTGAAAGTAAAGAACCGATAACGCCGTTTTTTTGTCGGCAGCCCCTTTTATGTTGACCAAACTTTCTGTCAATCTCAACAAGATTGCACTCATCCGCAATTCCCGCGACGGCAATACGCCGTCCGTTACGCTCTTCGGCGCCGTGGCGCTTAAGGCCGGGGCCGCCGGTCTGACGGTTCATCCGCGCCCCGATGAACGCCATATCCGCCGCGATGATGTTCCGGCTCTCGCCAAGCTTCTCAGGAACTGGCCCGGTCGCGAATTCAACATCGAAGGCAATCCCTTCATGAACTTGATGGAGCACGTCCGCGAAGTTCGTCCTGATCAGGTGACGTTTGTGCCCGACAGTGAGTCGCAAAAAACGAGCGATCACGGCTTTAATCTGATGGAACAAGGCGAAAAGCTGCGTCCTCTGATTGCCGAAGCCAAGGCTCTAGGTTGCCGCGTGAGCCTTTTCATGGATCCGGATCCCGAACAGATCGTACTTGCCAAGGACCTTGGCGCTGATCGCATTGAGCTTTACACCGAAGCTTATGCCGCTGCCTGCGGCACAGCCGCCGTCGGCCCGATGCTCGAGAAATATGCGCAGGCGGCTCGCGCGGCCCGTGAGGTCGGTCTCGGCGTGAACGCAGGCCACGATCTCAGTCTCACGAATCTGCAGGATTTGCTCGTTGCCTGTGAATGTATCGCCGAGGTCTCTATCGGCCACGCGCTGATCAGCGAGGCGCTTGAGTACGGCATGACCGAAACGGTTGGTCGCTACAACGCCGTTTGCCTGCGCGCGAGCGAGCAAATTTCGCTCATGAACCAAAAGTAAGAAAGGAAACAAAACATGCTCGGTCCCGTTGTTTGCGATATTGCCGGAACGACTCTGTCGGAAGCGGAGGTAAAGCGCATCGCCCATCCGCTCGTGGGCATGGTCATTCTGTTTACCCGCAACTATGAAAATCGAGTGCAGCTCGAAAAACTCTGCCGCGCCATCCATGACGTCAAGCCCGGTATTCTGATCGGTGTAGATCACGAGGGCGGCCGCGTACAACGTTTCCGCGAGGGCTTTACCGAAATTCCGGCGATGAGCGCCTACGGCCGAGCCTACAAGGACGATCCGGAAGCGGCGGCCCGATCGCTGACGGCTGCCGGTTTCGTGATGGCTTCCGAACTTCGCACGGCAGGCGTTGACTTTACTTTTGCCCCTGTGCTCGACCTCGATTGGGGGCAGAGCGAAATCATCGGGGAGCGTTCGTTTGCGCTCGATCCCCGTGTTGTGACGCGTCTGGCTCGAGCGCTCAGCCACGGCATGCTCATGGCGGGCATGGCCAATTGTGGCAAGCATTTCCCGGGTCACGGCTACGCGGCTGCCGACAGCCACGTGGCGCTGCCGATTGACGACCGAGAGGTTTCGCGTATCGAACACGCCGATGTGAAACCCTATACCTGGATGGGCATCGGGCTGGCTTCCGTCATGACGGCGCACGTGGTGTATCCGGCTTACGATGAAGTTCCCGCAACCTTCTCTAAACGCATTCTCAAGGGATTGCTGCGCGATACACTGCACTTTCCGGGCTTTGTTTTTTCGGACGATTTGTCGATGAAGGGCGCAGGGGGCGGTACACTCACAGAAAGAGCCCAGAAGGCGCTTGAAGCCGGGTGCGATGCCGTTATCTGCTGCAATGCGCCGGAGGAAGTCGATCAGATGCTGCAGGAGCTGGCTTTCGAGCCGGACGCCGGTTGGCGTGAGCGCGCGGCTGCTGTCGAGCCAAAGCCCTTCCCGCCGAATCATGAAGAGCTTTTAGCTTCCAATGTTTACAAGATTTCTCGCTCGTTGATGACGCTGTGAACGAGAACCGAAGTCAGGACAAATTACAGTGATTATTGATTCGCTTCTCGATACCGACCTCTATAAGTTCACGATGATGCAGTGCGTGCTGCATCAGTTTCCGGACGCCAACGTGAAGTATCGCTTTCGTTGCCGTACCGAAGGTGTGGATTTGAGTCCTTATGTCGATGAGATTCGAGAGGAAATCGAGCACCTGTGCGCGCTGACGATGAAGGAGGACGAGCTCGATTATCTCGGCAGTCTTCGCTTCATCAAGAGCGACTTTGTGGATTTCCTCAGTCTCTTTCATCTCAAGTCGAAGTACGTCACCGTCACGCCCAGTTCCGAAATGCCCTGCGGCATCGACATCGTGATCGAAGGACCGTGGCTGCACACGATTCTTTTTGAGATTCCGATTCTTGCGATCGTCAACGAGGTCTACTTCCGTCATACCGTTCCCGAACCCGATGAGGAAGAGGGCATGGCGAGACTGCACCAAAAAATCCGCTGGATCAAGAACGAACCCGACAACGGCAATCTCAAGATCAGCGACTTCGGTACGCGCCGCCGCTTCTCCCGGGATTGGCAGCGCAAAGTCATCAAGGTGCTTTGCGAAGAACTCGGTCCGACGTTCTTCGCGGGCACGAGCAATGTCATGTATGCCAAGGAGTTCGGCATCATTCCCATTGGAACGATGGCGCACGAATATCTGCAGGCCTGCCAGGCGCTCGGTCCGCGTTTGCGCGACAGCCAGACCTTTGGCTTTGAAATGTGGGCGAAAGAATATCGCGGCGACTTGGGGATTGCTCTTTCCGACGTGTACGGTACGGAGCCATTCCTGCGTGACTTCGACATGTTCTTTTGCAAGCTCTTTGACGGTGCACGGCATGATTCGGGCGATCCGGAGAGCTGGGGCGAGCGCATGATTCTTCACTATGCGGCCAACAAATGCGACCCGAGAAGCAAGACGCTGATCTTTTCGGATGCGCTCACAGTGCCCAAGGTGATTGCGCTTTACCGGCGCTTCAATCACCGCATCCGCGTCGGCTTTGGCATCGGAACGAATCTAATGAATGATCTGGGCCCGACGCCGCTTAATATCGTCGTGAAGATGGTACGAGCCAACGGCCAGCCGGTAGCCAAGATTTCCGACACGCCCGGCAAGGGGATGTGCGAGGACGAAACCTATCTTGCATACCTGCGGCAGGTGTTTGGGCTGGATCCTGGCGCCCCTGTTGGTTCTTCCAAACCCTGATGTTTCGTTTGCGTAACGTCGCTATTGGCGACAATGGATCGGTCGATTGCTTCCTGCGGTCGGCCGATTTGACGTTTTTGAGACGTGCAGGCACCTGTTTGCAAGGTGCGTGGATAATGTTCTGACTCTGAGATTCGATGGCAATTTTTGTAAACAGATTCCGCACTTTTAGCTAAAATCAACAAGACTTGTGTTTGAAGGTGTGTTTTACATTTTCAGACACGCCTTCAAAATGATCAGTGCACGGAGAAACAAAGACAATGCATGCACTTAAAACACTTTTGGCAACCGCAGCAGTGCTTCTGCCGTCTCTAGCTTCGGCAGCAAGTCTCAACGGTGCGGAACTCGCCATTACTTGGGCAATTCCGTTTGCGGGCATTCTTTTGTCCATTGCCCTTGTGCCGCTCATCGCTCCCAACCTGTGGCACCACCACTACGGCAAGATCGCCGTTGCTTGGGGGTTGAGCTGCGTGATCCCGATTTTCATGGCCTTCCCGACAGAGGTGGCCGTCGGCTCGGTTGCGCACGCCATGATCGGCGACTACGTGCCCTTTATTCTGTTCGTCGGCGCTCTCTTTATCGTGGCCGGCGGCATTCACATTCGCAGTAGCTTCGTCGGTCGTCCGATCGTCAATGCCGGCATCCTCTTTGTGGGCGCCTTTGTCGCCAACCTTATGGGTACGACCGGTGCTGCCATGTTGCTGATTCGTCCGCTGTTGGCCGCCAACGAAGGCCGTCGCTACAAGATGCACACCTTCGTGTTCTTCATCTTCATCGTAGCCAACATCGGCGGCTGTTTGACGCCCCTGGGCGATCCGCCTTTGTTCCTGGGCTTCCTGCGCGGAGTGACGTTCTTCTGGACGGCGCAGCATCTGATCCTGCCTCTTTTGGTGACGCTCGCGATTCTGCTCACGATTTATCTTGCCATTGACACCTACCTCTTTAAGAAGGAAGTGGCCGAAGGCTCGTTTAATCCCAATGCGGTCGAACAGAAGCCCTTTGGTATCGACGGTGGCATCAATCTGATCTATCTGGCCATTATCATCGGTGCCGTGCTGATGAGCGGCATCTGGAAGTCCGACATTGAAATCAATGTTCTGGGTGTGCACTTGACCGGACAGGGCCTGCTGCGCGATGCGATCTTCATTGTCGTTGCCATCTTGTCCGTGCTGACCACCTCCAAGAGTGCCCGCGAAGCCAACCAGTTCTCCTGGGAACCGATCAAGGAAGTTGCCAAGCTCTTTTTCGGCATCTTCTTGTGCATCGTGCCGGTGCTCGAAATGTTGCGTGCCGGTCACGAAGGTGCATTCGCTCCGCTCGTCTCTCTCGTGACGGACGAAAACGGCGAATTCAACAACGTGATGTTCTTCTGGCTCACCGGCTCGCTGTCGGCCTTCCTTGACAATGCGCCGACCTATCTGGCCTTCTTCAACCTCGCGGGCGGTGATCCCATTGAGATGATGACCACGCACGCACACACGCTGATGGCCGTTTCCATGGGCGCTGTGTTCATGGGCGCAGTGACTTACATCGGCAATGCTCCCAATCTGATGAGCGTGAGCATCGTGCGCGAACGCGGCGTCAAGATGCCTTCCTTCTTTGGCTACATGCTCTGGTCGGTCGGCATTTTGTTCCCGACGTTCTTCATTGTCGACATCATTTTCCTGTAATCGGAAATAGGCCTGTTCGAAGCGTCGGGCGGGCAGCGACAAAACGGAAAAAGCGGCTTCCTGGGAGGGCGGCCGCTTTTTTTTCTTTGTGCATCAGTACCACTTTTGAGGTATACAGCATAAATTTCGCTATAGACAATAGAATGCCGACCTTTTGAAAACCTATAACCAATCAAAAGGGACAGTGTTCATGAACCGCTCGAACCTCAATGTATTGACAGCGATTCTTCTTGCCGCAGGAGCAATTTCTCCGGCTGCGCTCGGAAGCCAAATCCAGTTTTTCGCGCCTCAGCCAAACTCGACCTCATTGGTTGGGGCGAATTACGAAGGGATTCACTGGGGGGAGAAATATATCCAGGGCGACACGCTCAAAATAGTGAGCATTGAAGACGGAGAGGTCGGTATTACCGCTGAGAATAAAGACGATTTCGGTCTTGCTGCCAATTTGTGCCGACGCGATAACTGCACCGGACTCAAAGTGTCTATTGATTTAGGGCAGTCGGCCTATTCCGTTGGGATTTTGCTTGGCGAGGGCGCATCTTTGAATTTGTTTCAAGATGCAGACATAAAGGCTGACACGGCGATCCAGGGTATCGGCACCGTTTTTTTGAGCTATGGGCAGCCGTCCACCTATGACATTGTCGGTGGTTTGGACATGAAGGAAGGGAGCATCGTCAGCGAAACAGACAACGCGTTTCACTACGTCGGCATCGGTGATTTGGGAACGTTTGATGCACAAGCCGGACATTTGGTCATCGGTGAAACGAGCGGCCAAGAGGGCGGTGAAACGTTTCTTCGTATCGGTACGCTGCAGTTGGGTGCCGGAGCAAGCGTGACGGTCGCCGGAGACAAATCCGATGATTCGAGTTTGAACCCCATCAACCGCGTGCTGATTGTTCGGTACCTTGAGGCGGTCGACAGATCACCTCAGGCGCCGGAGACGGCCAGCGATCAGAGGACTGTCAATGTAACAGGGGAAGGAACGCTAATTCTTGGTTCGAGTCTTGCGGACGGTGAGAACATCGAAGAGCTGCAAAGGACCGTTGGCCATGTGCTCAACTCAAGCAAAGTCATTACCGGTTCGCTTTCGCGAGCGACGATGATCACGAGTTCCAATCCCGGGATTGTCGATGGAATTTCCGTGGTGATCGGTGAAGATGTAAGTCAGGACAAGGCTGCCGAAGAAGGCATCCACATCGGTAACGACGGCCGTTGGATCGTGGATTTCACAAGTGAAGAGACCAAAAGCTTCGCGAGCGATCCCGTGAGCCTGGGCGTTCTCACCGGAATGGATCAGAGCCGCATCACTGCCGAGAATGATGCAGAGCTGATTCTTTACAACTGGAGCGGACAGGCATTTGACATCGGCGACTTTGATCCGAGCAACGTTCACGCTTTCGGCGGCGCTCGTATCCAGATCAAAGACAACATCGCCACGCGTCTGTGGTGCAAGGATTTCGCAGGCCTGCAGGGCTCAGCTCTGGTGGGGCACGTGGAAGGTCTGGCCGACCGGGATAAAGAGGAAGGCATTCTGATGCAGCGCCCGGGTTACAGCTTTATTTTCGATACGCTGCCGGAAGAAAACGTGGGGCGTGACGCATACTCCAACGTGGTTGACGGCGCAATCTTTTTGCCGGTGACGTCGGGCATTGCCACGGCGGCCGAACGCGCGGTTCACGATGCGGTCACAACGGTAATGACGCACGATCTGTCGCTTTTTGAAGGCAAGGGCCATTGGTGGGCACACGGCCACTCCGGTCGCATTAAGGCCGGTGAAATCTTTTCCGGCGGAAGCGGCGACTTCGGGTTCGAAGCGGATGTGACGGCCGGAGCATTGGGTTACGACTTTGCCATGTTCGGCAATTGGATTACGACGGTGGCCGTGTCCTTTGCCGGGATCGACACCGACAGCAAAGGCGTGATCGAACGCACGTCGGGTGACATGTCCGTGGCAACGGTGTCTTTGGCGGCAGCAAGACATTTCGATGACTTCACTTTGCGTTTGGGGCTGGCGTACTCCCGTGCTGCGGGCGATGCCGAACAGCGTTCCGTCGGCCATCGTCTGGACACGGATGTGGACATCGACTATTTGACAGCGGTGGCGCGCGTTACGGCAAGATCGCTTACTGAAAAGATGTTGTTTGAACCGTTTGCCCAGCTGTCCGTGACGACGGCCAAGATGCACGACGGTTCGATTTTTGACAGCGACAGAGACGGCGCTGTGGCCGGTGAAGGATTCAAGACCACTGCGGACAACCGTGTCTGGGGAACCCTGGAAGTGGGAGCCGATGCGGGTTGGCGGTTTGACGTTGCCGACCTTGTGAGCGTGAAACCGCAGTTTGGTGTTTCCATGCGTACTTCTGTCGGTCATACCGATTGGGAAATCGAAAGCCGTTTGTTTGACGGAAGCGCTTCGTCGGCGGCCTCCTACGACAGTGCGCAGCGCTTTGCCGTGCGACTGCAGGCGGGGATCGAGCTTGCGAGCAGCGGATATTCGGACTCCAAATCGTTCTTCTGGAGCCGAAACCATGAAGGCAAAACGGAGCCTTACGCCTGGACTCTGCTGTTGGCAGGCAGTTATGAACGTGCTTCGGATCGGGAGCAGTCCGGCTCGCTTTCGCTTCAGTACCGGCAGCTTTTCTAAAGGCTGACGGAAGGCTTGCGCAGGCGGAAGTGCATGAGCGAGTTCTGCCTGCGCGGTCGGCACATGCTTGCATTTGCCAAAGTGCGTCAGCCTGTGTTTGCCTGTTTCGATTGATTGCAGCATCCTTGACGGAATTAATGGGGCGGTAGAATGTAACGCCTTGGCGGATATTATTTTTTGTCCGCACTTAGTTCGGAAAGACAGTTGCATGCCACCGCAGGCCGTGAGCATGCAAAACGAAAAGAAGAGAGAAACATGCAGCACAAAGAAGACATCGAGGTCAAGACCCCCGAGGCAGACGGGGAAGCGGCTCCGGTGGACTGGAAGTTGGCCCGCAGCTTGGTCGAACCGCTTTATCTGGATCAAAAGCTTTACACCGGAGAACCCCGACTGGCCCATGCCGATGGCATGGCTGAAATTCTGAAAGGCGTCCGTAACGACGACGAATTGATCGTTGCGGCCTACCTCTTTTCCGTCACGGACTGCATCCACGATGCGGATCGTTGGATCGAAAAGACGTTCGGCAAGAACGTTTTGCAGCTTGTGCGAGATCTCGAGCAGCTGATGCACGTCAGTCAGCGCGCTCGTTCCGACAACCGCGAGAGCGGTGCTGTCTATCAATCTGAAGCACTTCGTCGCATGCTTTTGGCCATGTGCCACGATTTGCGCGTGGTGGTTTTGCGTCTGGCAAGCCGTCTGCAGACGCTGCGCTGGTTTGCGCAGTCGCGTGCACCGGGGGCAGACGAATACGGTCGTGAAACGCTGGCCTTGTATTCGCCTCTGGCCAATCGTTTGGGTATCTGGCAGATGAAGTGGGAGCTCGAGGATCTCTCTTTGCGCTTCACGGAGCCTGAAACCTACAATGAGATTTCCAAAGAGCTCGATGAAACACGCGAGCAGCGCCTAGCCTTTATGCGCGGTTGCGTTGAGCGCATCCAGATGCTGCTGAAGGCTAACGGTATCGAAGCCGAAGTAAGCGGTCGCCCGAAGCACATCTATTCCATCTACAAAAAGATGGTCCGCAAGCATCTGCGCTTCGATCAGCTCTTTGACATTCGTGCGGTGCGCATCATTGTTGATACGGTGGAGCACTGCTACGAAGTGCTGTCGTTGGTGCACGAAAACTTCACCGTGCTTTCCAAGGAGTACGACGACTACATCGCCAATCCCAAGCCCAACGGGTATCAGTCGCTTCATACCGTGGTGACCGATCCCAACGGACGTCCCGTGGAAATTCAGATCCGCACTCGTGCGATGCACGAATTTGCAGAACTTGGCGTGGCAGCGCACTGGCGCTACAAGGAAACCGGCAATTCCAACAAGGACAAGGGCGCTGAAGCCGAAGAGCAGCGCGTGGCCTGGTTGCGTCAGCTGCTCGATTGGAAGAGCGATGTGGCGCCCCCCGCCGAACCCGGCCTTGAGGACGATCACGTTTATGCGCTCACGCCTCAGGGGCGAGTGGTGGAACTCCAAAAGGGGGCGACGCCGATCGACTTTGCCTATCAAGTGCATACCGAGCTTGGTCATCGTTGCCGCGGTGCGCGCATTGACGGCCAGATGGTGCCGCTCAATACGCAGATTAAGACCGGTCAAACCGTTGAAATCGTGGCGGCAAAGACGGGCGGACCTTCGCGCGATTGGCTCAATCCCGAGCTTGGCTTTGCCGTGAGCGCGCGCACCCGCACCAAGGTGCGTCAGTGGTTCAACGCGCAAAAGCTTGCGGAACAGACGCAGGCTGGTCGCGAACGACTCGACAAGGAACTTGCTCGTTTGGGTAAGACGGCCGTCAAGCTCGAAGAACTCGCCAAGCGCCTGGGCTACGACTCGGTTGACGATTTGTGCGTGGCGTTTGCCAAGGAAGAGTTCAGCCTCAAGGCGCTCGAACAGGCCGTGCAGCCACAAATTGAAGAACCCGAGCCTCAACCCGAAGTGCTCGTGAGAAGCTCTCAAGCGCAAAAGAGCCACAAGTCCAATGTGCTTGTTGTCGGCATCGACAGTTTGATGACACAGCTCGCAAAGTGCTGCCATCCGGCTCCGCCCGACGAAATCATCGGCTTTATTACGCGCGGTCGAGGCGTTACGATTCATCGCATTGACTGCCCCAACGTCAAGAACCTTGTAGCCAACGATCAGGAACGCATGATTGAAGTGGGCTGGGGCAACCAGGCCGAAGCGGTCTACCCGGTCGATATCTACATCGTGGCGCGAGACCGTCAAGGGTTGCTCAAAGATGTGAGCGAAGTGTTTATGCGGGAAAAGCAGAACATCACGGGTCTGAACACGGTCAATGTGAAGGGTGACGCGCATATGCGCATCTCGATCGAGATTCGCTCGTCGGAAGATCTTCGCCGTTCGCTCTCGCAATTGCGTGAACTCAAAGGCGTGATGAGCGTACGCCGCGCCTGATGTTTCCGAGAGCCGTCGGGATTCGTCTTGGCGGCTTTTTTTCACTACGAGGTCAGCGAAAAAGAGAAACGAGCGTCAACTGTTGAGGATGCCGATTTTTCGCATTTTCAGAAAATTTGTCTGAAAAATTGTTTTACAGTAAAATCAATAACTTATGCGTAAACACGCAAAAAAGTTGAGAAAAATTCGAAAAAAGACTTGCATTCCTGAAAAAGCACGGGTATAGTTCGCATCTCTCAGGCACATAGCTCAGTTGGTTAGAGCATCACCTTGACATGGTGGGGGTCGTTGGTTCGAGTCCAATTGTGCCTACCAGAATTTTTTGGAGACACCTAGCAAATGTGCGCGTCTAAGATCGTACGAACGACGAAGACCTGCAAACAGTAAGTCTGCGGGCGCGCGAGGGTGTTGAATAGGAAAAGAGTGCGGCTCACAGAGTCAGCACTCTTTTTTTTATTTCGGCCGCGCGTGAAGCCATTTGCGCAACGCTAAAAACGAAAGGGAATAGAAATGCTTTCCATCACTTTGCCCGACGGTTCTGTTCGTCAATACGAAGGGCCGCTCTCTGTGGGCGACATTGCAGCATCCATCGGTGCCGGCCTTGCCAAAGCGGCTCTCGCCGGCAAGGTTGACGACAAGCTCGTCGATCTGTCTCACGTCGTTGAAACGGATGCCAAGGTTGCCATCATTACGGCAAAGGACCCCGAAGCTCTCGAGTTGATCCGCCACTCGACTTCGCACCTGATGGCTCAGGCCGTTAAAGAGCTGTATCCGACGGCGGAGGTGACGATCGGACCGGCCATCGAAAACGGCTTCTACTACGACTTCAAGTTCGAACGCGCTTTTACGCCCGAAGATCTCGAAAAGATCGAAGCGCGCATGAAGGAACTCGTGAAGAAGGACATCCCGCTTGAGCGCTACACGCTGCCGCGCGACGAAGCCATTGATTACTTTAAGAGCATCGGCGAACACTACAAGGCTGAAATCATCAGCGAAATTCCCGCGGGCGAAATCATTTCGCTCTATCGCCAGGGTGACTTCACGGACTTGTGCCGCGGTCCTCACGTGCCGAGCACGGGCAAGCTCAAGGTCTTCAAGCTCATGAAGGTGGCCGGTGCCTACTGGCGCGGCGACAGCAAGAACGAAATGCTGCAACGCATCTACGGAACGGCCTGGGCGAAGAAGGAGGATCAGGAAGCCTATCTCACGATGCTTGCCGAAGCTGAAAAGCGCGACCATCGCCGCTTGGGCAAGGAGCTCGATCTCTTCCATCTGCAGGAAGAAGCTCCGGGCCTCATCTTCTGGCATGCCAAGGGCTGGACGCTGTGGCAGGTCGTCGAACAGTTCATGCGCCGCATCTATCGCGAAAATGGCTACCAGGAAGTGAAGGCGCCGCAGCTGCTCGATCGTTCACTCTGGGAACGTTCAGGTCACTGGGCCAAGTATCGCAGCAACATGTTCACGACCGAATCGGAAAACCGCTACTACGCGTTGAAGCCGATGAACTGCCCGGGGCACATCCAGCTCTTTAACGCCGGTTTGCGCAGCTACCGCGATTTGCCGCTTCGCTACGGCGAATTCGGTCAGTGCCATCGCAATGAACCTTCGGGCGCTTTGCACGGTCTGATGCGCGTGCGCGGCTTTACCCAAGACGACGGTCACATTTTCTGCACGGAAGATCAGATCCTGAAGGAATGCATGGACTTCACTCGCATCGTGCGCGACGTCTATCACACCTTCGGCTTTGAGGACATTCTCTATAAGGTGGCGACCCGTCCGGAAATGCGTATCGGCGAAGATGCCGTTTGGGACAAGGCCGAAGCCGCTCTGATCGAGTCGCTCGACGCCTGCGGTCTGCCTTATGAAATCCTGCCGGGCGAAGGCGCCTTCTACGGCCCGAAGATCGAGTACCACCTCAAGGATTGTCTTGGCCGTACGTGGCAGTGCGGTACGATCCAGGTGGACTTCCAAATGCCGGGCCGCCTCGGAGCCGAATACGTTGCCGAAGACAACTCGCGCAAAGTGCCGGTGATGCTGCACCGCGCCATTCTCGGTTCGCTCGAACGCTGGATCGGCATGTTGATCGAACACTACGCCGGCGCAATGCCTGTGTGGCTCTCGCCGGTGCAGGTCGCCGTGGCCTCCATTACCGATGCACAGTCCGAATTTGCGGCCGATGTTGCACGAAAGATGCGCGAAGCCGGAATTCGTGTCATTGAAGATTTGCGCAGTCAAAAGATCAACTATAAAATCCGCGAACTGACTTTGCAGAAACTGCCCTACATCGCCGTTGTCGGCGACAAGGAAGCGCAGTCCGGCACGGTCAGCGTGCGTGCGCGCGGAGGCAAGAACCTCGGCGTCATGCCTATTGAGGAATTTATTGCCCGTGTGGTGAGCGAAGATCAGTCACGCAAGAACACGGACGATTGATCGACAATTGATCAGAACGCGCCTTAGCGAAGGCGCGTCGGTAAAAAAACTATTTTGGGAGACGTGCCATAGCACAAGATCGCAATCACCGAATCAATCGTGAGATTCGGGTACCTGAGGTTCGACTGACGGGCGTTGACGGCGCTCAGATCGGTATTGTTTCGACTGCCGAAGCGCTTCGGATGGCTGAAGACTACGACGTGGATCTCGTTGAGGTCGCGCCGAACGCCCAGCCGCCGGTTTGCCGCCTGATGGATTACGGCAAGTTCCGCTATCAGGAGCAGAAGAAAGCTCAGGAAATGAAGGCTCGTCAGAAGGTGATTCAGGTTAAGGAAGTTAAGTTCCGCCCCGCCACTGACGAAAATGATTACCAGACCAAGCTGCGCGCTCTGCGTCGCTTCTTGGCCGATGGCGACAAGGCCAAGGTCACGCTGCGTTATCGCGGCCGTGAAATGGCCCACCAGGACTTGGGGGCTCAGATCATGCATCGCATCCGCGACGAGCTCGCTGAAGAGGCCCAGATCGAACTGCAGCCTAAGCTTGAAGGGCGCCAAATGATTATGGTGCTTGCTCCCAAGCGCAAAAAATAAAAATGCGTGTATAATCACACGCTCTTAACGCCCTGAAGTGCAAGAAAATTGCACTTCAGGCTTTTTAAAAGTCGGGGCGGGCAAAAGAAGTCGGGAACGAAGTTTCCCGCGCCTGGAGTTCCGACAAATCATAAGGAAATACGGCAAATGCCGAAGATGAAAACTAAGAAGGCTGCGAGCAAGCGCTTCAAGGTCCGCGCTGGCGGTTCCATCAAGCGTGCCCACGCCACCAAGCGTCATATCCTGACCCATCGTTCGACGAAGAACAAGCGTCACCTCCGCGGTATGGTCACCATCCACGAGTCTGACAGCAAGTCGATTCACCGCATGATGCCTTACGCTTAATAAGAGGAGAGGATAGAGATGCCCCGAGTAAAACGTGGCGTGACGGCTCGTGCCCGTCACAAGAAGATTCTTGCCCTCGCTAAGGGCTTCCGTCTGCGTCGCAACAACGTTTTCCGCGTTGCTAAGCAGGCTGTTATGCGCGCTGGTCAGTACGCTTATCGTGACCGCCGTGACAAGAAGCACGTGTTCCGCCGTCTGTGGATTGCTCGTATCAACGCTGCAACCCGTTCCAACGGTATGACCTACAGCCGCTTCATGAACGGTCTCAAGAAGGCTGGCGTGATGCTCGACCGCAAGGTTCTGGCTGATATGGCTGTGTTTGACAAGGCCGGTTTCGCCAGCCTCGTTGCTCAGGCCAAGGCTGCTCTGGCTTAATCCGAGCAGGGAGCATGTGTAGAACCGTTCGCTGACAGTATTGCTGAAGGCGGCGGTTCGATCCAAAAAAGGGGTTCGGTGCTGAAAAGTGACCGGGCCTCTTTTTTTTTCCGAAAATCCGCCAAAATTGCGTATCGTGTTCCTACGAACATGTGACGGTTGAAACGGGCTTGTGTGCAGTCGAGCAGATTTACGCAGGACCGTATCGAAAAGACAATTGATTGAAATCCACCGGGTGTGTAGAAATGGATGATTTAGTGCAAATCGTGGAATCGGCACGCACCGATTTTGCGGCCGCTCAACAGAATGCCGCGCTCGAAGACGCCAAAGCAAAGTACATCGGCAAGAACGGAGCCATCACTGCGCTGATGCGTGGTCTGGCCGGCCTCACGCCGGAACAGAAGCGAGAACGCGGTCCGGCTATCAATAAGGCAAAGGCTCAGGTCGAGGCGCTTTTGAACGCCCGTCGCGAAGAACTCGCCGACGCCGCCATGCAGGCCAAGCTCGCTGCCGAAGCGGTTGACGTCACGCTTCCGGGCCGTCGCATTGCACGCGGCGGCATCCATCCCGTGATCCGCACCTGGATGCGCATTGAAGAGATTTTTGCTTCCATCGGCTTTGATGTTGCCGACGGTCCTGAAATCGAAAGCGATTGGTACAGTTTTACCGCGCTCAACAACCCTCCCAACCATCCCGCCCGTTCCATGCAGGACACCTTCTACGTGGATCGTTGTGACGAAAAGGGCATGCAGCTGCCGCTGCGTCCGCATACCTCACCGATGCAGGTGCGCTACGCCCGTACCCATATGCCTCCGATCAAAGTAATCGCGCCGGGCCGCACGTACCGTGTCGACAGCGACGCTACGCATTCGCCGATGTTCCATCAGGTCGAGGGTCTGTGGGTTGCAGAAAACATTTCCTTTGCCGATCTCAAGGGTGTCTATACGGACTTTCTGCGTCGCTTCTTTGAAACGGAAGACCTCAAGGTTCGCTTCCGTCCGAGCTACTTCCCGTTCACCGAACCCAGCGTCGAAGTAGATATGGCCTTTACGAGCGGTCCGCGCAAGGGCAAGTGGCTTGAAATTTCCGGTGCAGGTGAAGTGCACCCGAATGTGATCCGCAATTACGGTCTGGATCCTGAGAAGTACATCGGTTTTGCCTTCGGCTCCGGTCTTGAACGCCTGACGATGTTGCGCTATGGCATCGACGATCTGCGTTTGTTCTTTGAAGGCGATCTGCGCTTCTTGCGCCAATTCAAATAATCGGTGAGGAGTTAGAAAAATGTTGTTTTCCGAAGAATGGCTGCGCAGTGTCGTCAATCCCGATTTGACGAGCGACGAACTGGCCGAAGCCATGACTATGGCCGGTCTTGAAGTTGAAGAGTGCTCGACGATTGCGCCCGCTTTTGAAGGCGTGGTGGTTGCCGAAGTTGTCGACTGCGTTGATCATGAAAATTCCGATCACCTGCATGTTTGCAAGGTGAATGTGGGCGCTCCCGAGCTTCTGCAGATTGTTTGCGGCGCTCCTAACGTTAAAACCGGTGTCAAGGTGCCCTGCGCCACGATCGGCGCCGTGTTGCCCGGTAACTTCAAGATCAAGAAGGCCAAGATGCGCGGCGTCGAAAGTTTCGGCATGCTGTGCTCGGCTCGTGAACTCGGCATCAACGAAGACCACCAGGGCTTGTGGATTCTGCCTGCAGACGCCCCCGTCGGCATGAATATCCGAGACTATGCCAAGCTTGACGACAAGCGCTTTGAAATCAAGCTCACGCCCAACCGCGGCGATGCTTTGTCGATCGTCGGTGTTGCGCGCGACGTGCACGCCATTACCGGTGCCCCGCTCAACATGCCCAAGTTCGATGCTGTGGCGCCGACGTGCGAATGCGTCAAACCCGTGCATATCGAGGCTCCGGATCTGTGCGGTCGCTTTACCGGCCGAGTGATCAAGGGGCTCAACGCCAAGGCTCCGACGCCGCAGTGGATGAAGGATCGTCTGGAACGTTCCGGTCAGCGCAGCATTTCCGCTCTGGTCGACATCTCCAATTACGTGATGCTTGAGCTCGGCCGTCCCACGCACTTCTTTGATCTCGACAAGCTCACGGGCGACGTGACAGTTCGCTGGGCCAAGAAGGGCGAAAAGCTTGAATTGCTCAACGGTCAGACTCCCGAACTCAATGAATATTTCGGCGTCGTGTGCGATGAAGCTGGTCCCCAGGCCGTCGCTGGCATCATGGGCGGCGAACCGACCTCAATCACCGACGATACGGTCAACGTCTTCATTGAAGCGGCCTTTTGGCAGCAGGTGGCTATCCAGGGTCGCTGCCGTAAGCTCAACTTCTCGACGGACGCCGCCTATCGCTTCGAACGCGGCGTGGACTGGGCTTCGAACGTGGATCACATGAACTACGTTACCAAGCTCGTGCTTGAGATCTGCGGCACGCCGGAAACCCGCGTTGGCCCCATTGACGATCAGTGCGTCAATCTGCCGGCCGTTCGCGTTGTTCGCATGCGCCCGGATCGCTGCCGCAAGATCGTCGGCGTGGATATTTCCGACGAATTTATGGCCGAAGCTTTTACGCGCCTTGGTTTCGAATTCACGCGCGAAGGTTCGGACTTTGTGGTGAAGAGCCCCGCTTATCGCTTTGACATCGAAATCGAAGAGGATCTCGTAGAAGAAGTCGCTCGTCTGTACGGCTACGAAAAATTGCCCGATTTGCCGCCGCTTGCCCGCTGCGCCATGCGCTGCCCCGCTGAAGGCACGCGCTCCAATCACGCGCTTCGCGTCTCTCTTGCCGGCCTCGGCTACCAGGAGCTCGTAAACTTCAGTTTCGTTCAGGAACAGTGGGAAAAGGACTTTGCCGGCAACGAACAGCCGATTCGTCTGCTCAACCCGATCGCGAGCCAGCTTTCTGTGATGCGCACGCAGCTTTTGGGCGGCCTCGTCGATGTTTTGCGCTTTAACCTCAACCGCAAGGCTGAAAACGTTCGCGTCTTCGAATTGGGTCGCGTGTTCTTCCCGGACGAGTCAATCGGCGACAGCGAAACGTCTGTGAAGGGAGTGCGCCAGCCTATGCATGTGGCCGGCCTCGTTTACGGCGATGCTCACGAAGACTGCTGGGCCGAAGCCAAGCGTTCGGTGGACTTCTTTGATGTCAAGGGCGATGTTGAAAACCTGATCGCTCCCCTGAAGGCAACTTTTGAAGCTGCTACGCATCCCGCAATGCACCCCGGTCGCTGCGCTCGAGTGATCGTCAATGGCAAGGCCGTTGGCTTTGTCGGTGAACTTCATCCGAAGGTGTGCCGTACCTACGAACTGTCCAAGCCCCCGGTGGTGTTCGAGCTCGAAGTGGCGCCGTTGTGCGAACTCGACGTGCCGAGCGCCCGTGCTGTTAGCAAGTTCCAGCCGGTTCACCGCGACATCAGCGTGACGGTGCCCAATGACGTGACCTGCGCACAGCTGCAGGACGCAGTTTCTCGCATCCGTCGCACGAAACCCGAAGCGATGATCATTGAGTCGCTCGATCTCTTTGACGTCTATCGTCCCGAAGCTTCCACCGAAAAGAGCATGGCATTCCGCCTGACGCTTTCGACTCAGGGAGCCGAGGCCATTGGCGAAAAAGAAGCCGAAGCGGCTTTTGAGGCAGTAGAACGGGCGTTTGCTGAACTGGGTGCGACGCTTCGCAAATAACAGGAAGAAAATTTTCCTGTAGAATGCGACACCCTTTTGATTTAATTTGAAAAAACAAGAAAGATGGATAATCAAAGCTCAATCAGCAGCTCGCTTGATGCCATGTTCCCGAACACGGAAGGGACGATGCCGACAGTTACGAAGATGCATTTCATTGAAATGCTCAAGGAACATGTTGGTTTGTCCCGCGCCGAAGCCAACGAGGTGGTTGATTCGATTTTCGACGAGATGCAACAGGCGCTTTCCGAAGGTCGCGAAATCAAGCTCGCGAACTTCGGGACGTTCAGCACCCGCGACAAGCAGGCTCGTCCCGGTCGCAACCCTCGTACGGGCGCGCCTTACGAGATCAGCGCTCGGCGCGTGGTGACGTTCCTGCCGGCACCGTTCATGCGTGATGCTGTGGCCGGATATTCCGGGCCTGTGCCGCAGGAAGGAGCCTGATCGGGCCAACAAGAGCGCTCTGATCCGCTAAACTTTACGGGCTAATTTGCCGCGTGCGGTTTCGGATCAAAAATTTCAGAAAACCGACGCACATTTTTCATGTTCGTCGGTTTTTTTCTCGTCTAGAAGAAAGAAAGTTCAAATGAGCGACAACAATCAGTCCGGTCGTTTTTATTCGCTGCAGGAAGTCTCTGCACAGTGTGGCCTTGCTCCCTACATTCTGCGTTATTGGGAGCTACATTTTCCGGAGTTAACCGCAGACGACTCCAAACCGAAGCACATGTACAACGCTTCGGATATTTCGCTCATTAACCGCATCAAGACGCTGCTGTACGTCGAACACTTGACCATTGAGCAGGCTAAGGGGCGTCTGAAACAGGAGATGGCTTTCCCGGTTGATTACTCCGGCAAGGCAAAGGAAGCCGAAACAGTAGAAGCGAAGGCTGAACCGCAACAGGCTGCGCCCGTTCAGGAAGTAACGCCCGAACCTCAGGTCGGAGTAGCCTCCGAGGTAGTTGCACCGTCACCTGAAGTCGTCGAGCCCGTGCAGGAATCTGCTCCTGAAACCGTAAAGAGCGAAGAGACCGCTCACACTGCAGCCGAATCCGGTGCCATGCCGATGGACGAAATTCATCGCGCAGCGGCTGCCGAGCTTGCGAATCTTCGCGGTGAAGTTCAGTCGCTTCAGTCTCAGCTTGCAGAAGAACGTCAGAAGACGGCAAGCGCTCAAGAGCTGCTGTCGGCCGAAGTCGCTAAGGTTCTGGAGACGAGTCAGGCTCTGCAGGCCAAGACGGATGAACTGGCTCAGGTCAACCAAGCGCTCGTTGCCGCTCGCGCTCAGTTGGCCCAGCTCAATGAAGAACTGACGGCGGCTCGTGGTGAATTGGCGTCGAAGCAGAGCGAACTGGCGACTGCATTGCAGTATTCGGCCACTAACGAAAGCGCACGTGCGGCAGCCTTTGACCGATTGGAAGCCGAAAACGCCTTGTTGCGTGGCAAGGTTTCCAATTTCGTCAATCAACTCAAGGACTTGTCGGCTGTTTTGACGAAGACGAAGTAAGAGACAGATTCGAAAGGAGATCGTCTCTCGACTCACACTTAAAGAAAAATTTGCGGCTTATGCGGTGGATGACTTGAAAATTTTTTTCGAATGCCGCATAATGCGCAACTCGTTCGGGGCGTAGCGCAGCCTGGTAGCGCACTTGCATGGGGTGCAAGGGGTCGCGAGTTCGAATCCCGCCGCCCCGACCATAATTCCAGGAAGAGACGTGTTATCACGTCTCTTTTTTTATTGTCTTCTTCTACGCTTTCCCCGTCAATCAAGGCATCCAGCTCGATACGTTCTCTTGTAGTGTCACATTAAGCCTTGTCTTCTTTTGTCTACTGCTCTAAATTTTTGGTACCAATGAGGGTTGCAATTTAGGGTACCAATGGAAAATTGCTTTTTAATCCTCGGATTTTTTGGTACCAATAGCTCTCTTTGCCATTTGAAAAAACCTTTTAAATCAATGCTCTGAGCTGGAGATGCCATGAAAATCGTTGCTCCAATCTCTGAAAAGAAAATCAAGACCCTGCAAAAATCTTCAGCTTGCGGTGTTGTGCCCGGGCTATGGGTGAAGGTTGTCCCGCTCAAGAACGGAGAGCTTGCGAAGTATTTTGTGTTGAGGGAGCGTTCGATTAACAGAACCTTCAATCTCGGCAAGTATCCGGATATGTCTCTCGCAGAGGCTTTTAAAAAAGCCGCAGAATGGAAAGAAAAGGTCAAGCAAGGGGTAGACCCTGCCAAGGAGGAAAAGGCGCGTAGAGACGCGCTCAGACGCGAGCGCGAGGGGATTTGTGAAGCGCTTGACATCCTGACGTTTGAAAAACTGATCCGACAGTGGATCGAGTTCAACGAGGCTCGAGGTAAATGGAGCAAGACCTCCAAGAGCAAAACCCAGATTTGGGACGGGTTCTTTCGCAACCATATCCCTGAGTCGTTGCGGGTGTGCCCGGTGACGCAATTGACGGCGCAGATGTTTTACGACGCTCTGGCAGAAAAATGGCGCACGATGGTCGACACGCCCGAGCGTATTCTGTCGGACGCTCGGCAGGCCATTGACTGGGCGATGCGCTCCGAGATGATCCCGCCGATGATCAATCCTTGCATTGTCAAAGACGGCAAGCTTGGGGACCTGCTTCCGCTGGATCGACCTGCTGGCGGACACGAGCCGGCATTGCCTCCCAAACGTATGCCGGCGTTCTTTAAGGCGCTGATGGAGTTGGCGCCGGTTAGCCAGACGGCACGCTGTCTTGCCTTTGCCATCCTGACGGCCGCCCGAAACACCACGGCTCGTGAGGCGACTTGGGGTGAGATTCAAAAGGACGATGAGGGCAATTGGCTCCATGTCATCCCCAGGGAGCGCATGAAGGTCAAGAGCGAAAAGATCCCGTTTGATCGTAAGACCCCGCTGTGCCCGCAGGCTGTAGAGCTGCTTGAGAATACGCCAAGGGTCGGTTTTGACGGATCTCATTTAATCTTTCCGAACATCAACAAGGGAAAGAGATCGGCTTTTACGCGTGATGCCGTCCGGGCTCTCATCAAACGCATGCACGACAAACAGCGCAAGATCGATGGCATCGGTTGGGTGGATCCAGATCAGAAAGACCAAACCGGCAAGCCTCGCATCGTGACTCTGCACGGGTGCGCGCGTGCAACCTTCAATACGTGGGCCAAGGACGCACGAGGATACCGTCACAAGGCCTTTTCTCGAGACCTCCGAGAGAGCTGCTTGGATCACCGCAACGAAAGCTATCAGTGCGCCTATGACCGCGAACAGGCGCTCGGTGACATGCGTGAGGTATTTGATGCTTGGGGAAAGTTTTGCCTGTCCGAAATCAAGTAATAGTCCTTCGTCAAGGTATATATTTTCTTGACATAATCCGCAGTGTAAACTCAACAAATCTTTGGGTCGACGTATGACTGATTCATGTGATTTCTACATTATCAATGGTCCTGTCGATGAACGGATGGAAGCCATGGTCACGATAGCTATTCATCCCACTAGTAGCGACACGTGTGCGATTTTCCTTACAACTTATGGAGGTTCTGCTGACGTAGCCTATCGCGTTATGCGTCTCTTTCAGCGGAGGTATTCGCGTGTGAAGGTTGCTGTTTTTGGCCAGTGCAAAAGCGCCGGAACGATCATGGCTATCGGTGCCGACGAGTTGTACATGTACGAAACAGCAGAACTTGGTCCTCTTGACGTTCAAGTCTACGATGGAGTTAAGTCATCAATGAACTCTGGACTTGACTTCAATACTGCGTTGGCAATCGCTAGAAGTGAGGTAGTAGATTCTTTTGCTACGGCATTCCAAATGATGACGTCGGCAAAAGTTTCTAGAATGCACGCCATAGAGGCGGCTGGGAGAATCGCACAAAGTGTGGCTTCAGCTCTGTACTCACAAGTTGACCCAGTGACGATAGGTGCAATGCAGCGATCCATTGCTGTTGCCATGGAATATGGAACAAGATTGGCTAAAAGGCCAAATTCGATTTCACCAGAGAAGTTGAGAAAGCTGATTGCAGGGTATCCTGCGCATTCTTTCTGTATTGATCGAGATGAGGCTCAAGATCTTTTTCGTTCAGTACGCAAACTAGAAGAAGACAAAAGCTTAAAGTCTGTACTAGCAAAGTATATGTCTAAAATTTCAACACCAAATCAGGATAGGTGTTACGTCCTTAAGGTAGACCCAAATGAAACAGTCAGAACCCAGCCTGCAGAAGCGCAGGAATCTGCAACACATCAAGACACCGGAGTTGCAAAAAGAGATCGTAAGTCTGGCGAAAAAGAGTCTAAGCAACCAAAATCAGAAACAAGTTCTTGATATTTTCAACGAGACATCTCGCAAGATCGCCGAGATCGAGACTTACGACTTTTCTAAGTTTTACCAGACTAGAGCGAGTTTGTGAGATTAATGTACCTTCCCCCGCCACTTCGGCGGGGTCTTTATTTCTAAGCTGGCTGTGCGGCCTTGTCGTGGTTGAGTCCCTTGACCCACTTGAGGATGTCAGACTTTCTCCAGCGCCGGGCGCGTTCCGTGATGTAAAACGGTTGCGGAAAGCCACTGTCTGGGGTATTTGTTTTTTTCCAGACGGTGCTCACTCCGATGCCAAGCATGGCTGCGACTTCGGTATCCGACAGCAGTAGCTGCATGGGTGCAGGGAATGTGAGTTCGTCCTTTTTGCGTGTTCTCATTTGTGTGTCTCCTTACTGTCGAATTCGATTAGCGCGTCATTGATAGCTGCCTGCAGCGCGAGCGCTTCCTGATCGGTCATGTCGGACAGCCAGATCGTCTTGTACGAGGTGTGCCAAGTGATCCGTATGCAGCCGTTTAGAAGGGGCCGGACCTTGATTAGCATCCTTGGGTTTTTAATTGGGATGATCTTGGTTTTGGTTTCGGATGGTGTTTGCATAGCTGGGTTCTTCTTCAAGGAAAAACATCAATGTGGGCTCTGTGATACGAACGAATGTCTCGCGTTCTGGGATCATCCAAAAGTTCTGACCATCCTCCCGCACGAGATAGCCGGGCTCGCAACGGCCATGAACATAGGCCACACCTTGGACGCCGCAGCGGCTTACCTCTTCGTCGGTTTCATCAGGAGCGACAACAGCGACGCCTCCGCGGGCTACGTTCTGGAGCGCCTTTGTCAGATTGAGGTTGTCGGCTTCGCGCCTGGCGAATTCATGCTCGCTTCGGTACAACTCGCGCATCATCTTGAAGTACGTCGCAATGGCGTGCTCTAATGGCTTGAGCATGGCGGCCTCGACAGCCGGGCGGCGTGGCTTTCCTTCTTTGACCTCGTCCGCAAGGTTCTTCATGCCGTGGATTGCTGCGGTGCCCATCGTGGCTAGCAGCTGATACTCGGCGTCCTGCGAGAACTTCTCAGAGAAAGCGAAGAGTTGCTTCATGGCAAAGATCAGGTCGCCGTAGCGGCATTGCTCTTGCGTCCCCATGCGTATCAGGCCGAGATCGATCTTGACGGCGTCCTCGAAAATCTCGAAGTCCTTTTCGGTCAGTTGCCCCCAGGAGTCATACGCCCACGTTGGAATCTTCGGCCTACCGGGTTGGTACTTTTTTGTGCGCTTTTTCTTTTGTTTGCTCATGGCATAAAAAAGCCGCCCGGAGGCGGCTGTGGATTTGTTTATTCAGCGTTGTTGTGTGCGGCCCAATATTGGTAGCACTTCAGCTCCTTGACTGGGAATCCGACCTTCTCGAGGTCCTTCTCGAGGAAGATGAGGTTCAGATCGTGGATGGCCTCCCAGAGCATGGGCGCGTGAGGCGACTTCATGGCACGCATGGTTTGATAGACAAGATCGATTTCCTTTTTGAAGAGGTATCGCCAGCAATAGACGAGCGTGCGGACGTGCTCGCAGAACTCGACCGAGGCAAGGACTTGCGCCTTGGCAGTCGGAAGCATCTCGTGAGCCGGCTCTTCATCGCGGACGACGGGCGTTCTCAGGTCAACCGTGCGGATGAAGTCGATCGCGGCGCCGAAGTCCTTTGCGAGGATTTCGGTGTAGCGCGGGACTTGGAAGCGTGCGTAGAGCGCGCGATACACGGTCTGGTAGTGAGCTGATACAGCCTTGGCACGTCTGGCGACTTCCTCGCGCAGCTGGAGCTGTTGCGAGGGCGTGATGGTTGCGATCGGGCATTCGTAATGACCCTGTTTGCGGATGGCGGGCAGAACCTCGTTTGTGACCCAACGCTTGAAGCGTTTGGCGTTTTCGAGCTTTGAGCCGAAGATCAGGGCGTAGAGTCCTGACTCGTTGACGCAGTTGACCGTCTGGCGACCTCCCTTGGTTTCGATCTCAGCTTTGATGATGTCGTCAGGATCACAGTGTTGAGAAACAGCATCGCGAGCACGCTGGTATCCAAGAGCAGCGGCTACATCGATTGCAACGAAAAGAGGGGTTTCTGCGGTTCCGAGCGTGCGGACAGAGAATTTCTCGAATGAGAAAACTGCGAGTTCAGACATTTGAAGTCTCCGTGTAGATTTTCCAGAACCCCACGTCGCTTTCCACGGCGATGGGTGGGGGACTTGCGGGGTGGAAAACCGCTACACGGAACGGCCACCCGAAGGTGCCCGCAAGCCCGCCCGTAATGGGAGACTCCAAAGGGGGCGGCATTCCACCGCTCCCTTGCTTTGGCCAACAAAAACGCCGCTCTCTCGAACGACAGGCGGCCACAGCGCCGTGTATGAATCGGGTTTCCACGCCCTAGCTTCGATTTAGAAGCGGGAGCATTGTAGCCCGATTAGAGGCGCAAAAGCAAAGAATAACTGTCTACCCGTGGTCGTACAAAGAGTAGTCTCTGTCTAACCAAATGATGAAGAACGTGCGTCCTATACGGTATCCGACCATGGGCTTCATGCCTGAAAATCGAAATGCCAACAGCCGCACATCAGGTGTTATAACCGACGGGATTCTGGCTTTGATGCAGTCTCTGTCAATCGTTTCAAAACCTAGTCCGTGACGGGGGCATTGTTTGATTTGTGCCCATGTCAGTTTGCTTAGTTTCAATAGTGTAAGTGCCAGACTGGCACGATCGGTTTTTTCACAACCTTCTACATCGAAGCCGGAAACCATGTACTCAAACGAAAAGACCGGATGGAGTTCATCCGGTCGTAGTGAGTCACCTGAATTGGGGAGCTTTAATTTTCCCCGCTGTTCAAGCGCTGGTTGCTTGATTCGTTTCTTCGACATCAATGAGACCCTTGAAGAAGTTCTTCATAGATTCTTTGGAAATGACGCAGTTGATAGGAGTGTTCTTCCAGGGGGCTTCTTCATGCGTCATGTTGCGAAGTTTCCACGCAGAGAATTGCCCGTACACGTCATAGACCTCATCCATGAGTTCGCGATCTTCGGCCGGGATAGTCGAAACATCAAAATCAACAGGCTTCGGAATGCCGAACGCGCCGTTATCCTTGAAGTTGTGATAGAGGCTGGGCACAACCGGACCATGTTGCCAAGCGTAAATGTCTTCCTCAAACATCGGTCTGTTGTTCATTGCCAGCGAAAAGCCTTGAACGTAGTAGACCAGCTTTTGAAGCTTAAGGTTTGAGATCACGTCGCCCGCCTCTTCGTCAGTCTTGGAGAGTAGGTAATTGGCGACTTCCATGCAGGTGAGCATTGCAGATGTCCTAAGCGAGGGATTCGTTAAACAAAGTGTTAAATTTGCTTAACAGAGATAGAGAAATAAAGTCTTTAAAAACAATTGATTAGCAAAGTGGAGGGGGCTAACAAAAGTAAATCTCTCGTTTACACCGACACTCTACATCAAACATGCAAGCGCAGGTTGCTTGCTAACCCTAATTTACACTTCGTTGGTGGTTTTTTGGGTAGTCGAGAAAGCTACTTTGGTTCGGTCTGTTAGGCTCGAGATCCATGTCATTACTCAAAGAAAAGTTCGATCCACCACTGGATGCCTGACGCGGCAATCCCGAGAGTGAGCATGATCAGGAAGGCCGCGAGTCCGAGCGAGTCGAGAATCAAAAGTAGGTCTTTCATGCATGAAAAAGGCCGCATTGCTGCGGCCGCTCCTTATGCTCGAAAAGTCTGCAGGGCAAGCCTGCTTTCGTCTTGGAACTTGCGCTCGATCCATCGCTCGACGTCCTTGCGAAGGTAGCGGCGGGTGCCGCCTTCGACCAGTGAGACGCAGGGCGGAAAAGTGGGGTCTGCGAGCATGTCCCTAACGGGTTTGCTGTCTGGGGCATACGCGCACATGAGCGCGATGTCCGAGGCAGTCACGACAATCGACTGCCCGCGCTTGAGTTCCTTGACGACTTCTTTGGCGATTGCTTTGACGTCTGTCATGGTGTGTCAGTTCCTTGTGCGTAAGCCTTGACCCAGGACTCGTCCGGGATGTCCGGCTGTGCCGGGGCAGGGGCTGGTTCCGGTTCGGTTTGCTCGATTACTTCGGGTTCTTCTTGCGGTGTGACGGGATCAATCTCTTGTCCCTTATCGACAAACGTCGTGTCAATGAAGTCGGTTTCAGTAACGGCTTCGCCACGATCAGACTTCTCGTCGATCTCGACGGCGCGAACAGCTTCGATACTCACTGGCAAGTATTTGAAGAGCTTGCGCACGACTGTCTTGCGTGCCATTTCGTCCCAGTGCGTCACCCAGGGACCGGACTTGCCAGCCTTTGACTGCGCACGCACAGCTTCGATCTCAGCACGGCTCATGACTTCGAATTGCACGCCGCCGCCCTTGAGGACGGCCACGGCATAGACGTATGTCACTGGCCCGCGTTCTGCGAGAGGAGAAGGTCTGTGATGAATGTCCGGGTGAAGACCGAGTTCATACTCGAATTCGTCGGCTTCGTGTACGCAGTGGGCGTTGATCGAAACGATCTGTCCGGATCGGCGAGCGAGATCGATCATGCCGCGGTAGCCGATGATGAGCTGGCAGTTCGGACGGCCGTCGCGCGACTTGCCATTGCCGAAGGGCAGCAGGTAGCAGTGCCCCAGGGCGCTGCCGGGCTCGAGCCCTAGCTGTGCACACTGCAGAACGGCACCGAAGAAGCTTTCCTGATTGCATTGCATCAAAGCAGGAACCTTTCGGCATTCCGTCATCACGATACGTGTCAGTCGTTCGGCCGTCATGCTCTTTGGAAGGGCAAGCGCCATTTGCGCCTGGAAGGACTTGCTGCGCACGATGTCGAGCATAGTGCCGGTTTTGGCGGTTGTAGCCGCGGTTGCGACTGCGCGTGCTTTTGCCGGAGCAACGGTTCTTTTAAGTTGTTCGGTGGTGCTCATGTTTGTGTCTCCAATGACTTAAGCCGAGAGCCGGAAAACTCGTGATTCGGAAGTTTTGACGTATGCCGCATAAGTCTCTGGCTGCTCTTTCTTGAATCGGGTCGAGTCGAATCGATTTGCTTTCTGATACTTGAAAGTGCAGGCCTTCTCTCCTGCGATGGTGAAGCCTGTCTTTTCGCCGAGGGCTGCGCAGATTCGATCCTTGACAACCTTTTGTTCGCCTTCGAGTTCCTTGATGCGTTCTGTGAGGTTTCTCAGTTCCCCGATGTCGGCAGCCACTTCGTTGGGGGCTTCGACCATCTGACCGTCGTCCTGAGTGAAAAGCTTCTGAACTTCTTCCTGCGTTGCCGGGGAAGGCGGTACCTGCTTGAGTACGTGTTCAAACCAGAACTCACGGCACTGCTGCTGAAGCGCTTCGATCACGTCGTCATCACGCTCGACGCAATAGATGCGGAAATCCTGTCCGCCGAGAAGAGCTGCCACATAGCAACGCTTGGCTCCAGTCACGCCCATGTACCACTGCACTTGCGTCTCGTAGTAGATCGGAATCTTGTGCTCGACGACGGCTTTGCCGGCCACGATCTCGGCCTCTTGGCTCTGGCCCCACTGATCAGCGATAAAGCTTGAGGCAGTTTTGCACTCGAGGATCGCGTCGGTTGTGAGGAGGCGACCAGTCTCGGCCTGCTTGTCTTCGTCAAGGACTCGGACGTTACCCGAGAGTTCGGGGTTCACAACGGCTCGGTCGATGTTGGCGTGCATCCAGCCGTCGCGCGAGAGCTGCGAATTGACCTTCTGCACTTTCATGCCGGTTCGCTTTTGGAACTCTTTGGCCACGATGTCTTCGAGCTGAGTTCCCCAGTAGGCAGCCTGGCTCTGTTCGGAGTCGGAGACATCTCCGACCTTGTCGTTGTAAACGTCAAGTGCCGACTTGTATCGGCTAAGTCCGAGGATTGCGGCGACGTCGCTGCCGCCGATGCCAGTCTGTCTGGCTTTGAGCCATTCAAGGCGTTCTGATGATGTCATTTTGGTTCCTTAAAAGAGAGGGAAAATCTTCCAAACAAAAAGCGCAGCGACCATTGAGATGGAGGCTGCGCTACTGGCGATAAGTACGCGGTATTTCTTGAGGAGCTCGCGGCGGTGCTTGATCCTGTCGCGCTCCCGCTTTCCTTTGAGCCAGTTGGCCCATGCGAGGTCTGTGTGCGCTGTGTTCATTTGCGGATCCTGAAAAAGAAAAAGCCTCGCGGGTGCGAGGCTGTTACAAGAAAATTATTTGAATCTTGTTGACAAAGAACTGGGACTGTTACTACAGTCCTGTTGCGGGTAGTCAAGCTACACCGTATACCTTGCGAAATCGATCGATCGTAAGGGGGAAAGCCGCCAGTTGGCGGCTTTTCTTACATGCGACTCGACTAGAACGGGTACGAAAAAGCCGCCCAGAGGCGGCTGATGGAATTTTGCAGATAAAGCAAGGCCCCGAAGACTTACGCCAACGGGGCTGAAATGTCGCTGCGGGCGATTGCAATCTCGACTCCGCAGAGGCCTGCTTCTAAAAGCCAGGACTTAATACAAGCATGGTGCGACCCATGCTGTGCCAAGTGGAATTTACCACGGGCAAGAAAATTCTTTGGCTCGATAAAGGAACTACTTATTAGCTCGACTTATCGCGTAAACGACTACTCCAAGGGTGGAGCCGACAAGTCCGAAAGCAACCCAATCGTGGTTGTTCATGGCTAGATAAATTGCTCCGCCGAACGCTACAAGAGCTATCGCAATAGAACCGCCTGCCGACATCATGTTTTGCCGATGTACATACTTGTCGATCGTGCACCATCTATTTCGTCTGGCCTGAGCTTCTTTTTCTGTCATTTCCAAAACCTTATCAACAAGGTCAGGTCGGAACTGGTGAAGCTTTTGAAGCTCGTCAGCAGGCGGCAAGGGGAAATCATTTTCCTGTGATACGGCTCGCAGCTGATTTCCCGATTGATCCTGCACTTCAACGGCGGTATGTTTCTGCGGCATTCTCTTCCTTTACTTTGGCGATGCTTCTCTGAAGGTCTTCCCGCACGCGCAAATAATCCTGATGCAGTTTCTTGCGATCATCAGAAAATGGCGTGTTGCTGAATTTAGGGTACTGCCGTGGCATCCACGGGGTTCCTAATGCAGCAACGCCAGCAGAGACAAAACGGAGCACGTTGTTCATTTACAAGTCCTTTATCAACACCTGAACTATAACGAATTCCTCGGCATAGTTCGGCATAAGTCGGCAAGATCGTTACATATTCCCGCGTCAAGCCGTTTAATTCCTCGGAAATCCCGAATGGTCAAACGGCCTCACGTGGGCCTTCTCTTTCGAAAAGGCCTTGGCCTGACGGGGCGGCTGCACCCCCGCTAACGGTCTACGGTTGACTACGTAGCCGTGCCGCGCTCGGCTCCACTCTTGCCAAAGAGCTTCATAGCGTCCGGGGACTCACACCCCTAGTCGTCTCTTTTCGTGAGTTGCGTCCTTTTGTCTGCCGCCCGGGGTCTTTGTATCGAGCAGGAGAGATCTCGATCGGAGCGGCAGACAGAAGGGCGCGCCTTCTGGTTGGGTTAGTGGCCTGGCATACAGGCAATTGCGTACATACAGGTCAGGAAGGTGGCGATGGCCTCGATCAAACCGATTGGCGAATCGCCGTGCTCGTCCGCCGTGAGCATCCAGTCAAGCAGCTTGCGCATCGATCTGCTCCTTCACTTCAGCGATGAACTCTTCGGCGTACTCGACCAAGGACAAGGCGCCTGAATGGCCTGCGGAAACATCGATTTGGCCGCCCTTGTAGGCAAGGACAAGGCCGCAGTCGGTGAGCGACCATTCGGCTACGAACTGGCTGCGCACGGTGTTGATCGAACCTTCTGTGTTGGCCTTTAGGTTTCGGATGCCTGTGCAGAAGTCCTCGAACGGAACGTCCATCAGCCAAGCTTTGAATCCGTCGTAGCAAGAGACGCTGATGTCAACCGTCTTGCCGTTGCGGCAGCGCAGGTGGCAGTAGACGTTTCGCACAATGAGGCGCTCGTACTTGCCGTCGATGGGTTTGAAGCGTGTCGTCATTGCTGTTCTCCTCACCACGGGTGGCGGCGGACCGCCTCGCGCTCTTCTTCATCGGTGATCGCGTCCTGGTAGGCAACGCGCTCTTCGCTGCGCAACGTGTCGGCGTCGTCGTAGGCACCGAAGGCGTCTTCCAGGAAGTCCGCGAAGTAGTCGGCAAGGATTAGTCGGACGCGACCCTTGGCACTTTCGAGGCTCTTGTAGATCAGCTCGTCGACGTCGTTGCGGAACTTGGCCTGGATCTCAGCAGCAGATCTCATGTCCCTGGCGGACTGTGCGAGGCCGAAGGTGTCGATCGTGGGCGTGTGGATCATGGTGTTGTCTCTGTCAAGTTAAACTTGAAAATTGGTAAGAAGAACTTTAAGTTAAGGCTGTGAAAAAATCAAGTGCAACTTGAGGGAAGGAATTCGACAACTCAAGCAAAACTTGATTTTTGTCAAAGTTTGGGCGCAAAAAAAACCGCCCCGAAGGGCGGCTCATTTGGGAATGGAAAACTGCTTAAGCAAGTAGATCGGACTGCATCGCGTTTTTCTCTAGGCGAGAGATCAAAATGATGTTGGCATGGCTTGCCAGAATATTTTTTTCTCTGTTTGCAGCCTCTTTTGATAGGCGGTCATCGATAACGGCGATGGTCTGTACAGAATTACGAATGTCCTCAGGAATGGCAAGGACTTTGCGCAAAAATCCTGCGCTAGCGTTAGCAGTAGGGGTAATTGCATCCACGTATCTGTCGTCGATCTTAAAGTCAAACTCAAGTTGCATCCCGGAGATGCCTGCAATTTTTGGCCTATCGACCAATTCTTTTGTTGGCCACCAACGCTTGAACAGTTTTTTTGATTCTTCTACAAGGTTCTTTTTGGCTCTGGATTCAAATGCGTGCTCTGTCAGCCAGTCATCTATGGCAAACATCGTACGTAAATAATTTGCTACAGTCGTTTCCGCGTTCGTGAATGATGTGTAAACCTCAAAAACGCCCGACCGGCTTAGATTGACATTCCTCATGCTGGCAATCTTACGAAGCGCTGCCCATCTGTGATGGCTTGACATGTTGATGCCGCACGAAACAATCTCGTGCATGGTGAGGCCATCATCAAAGATGTGGAACGATGTGCCTACTTTTTCAACGAACACGTCAAACGGAGCTCCGTTCAACATTCTGAACGGAGAGCTCAGTGCAAAAAGTTCTGAATCATCCCGAGTTTCTTCGGGGTAGAGGCCAAAACCTAGGTTTTCGATTGAAATGCTCATGGCAACAGCACCAATGTCTTTGGATCCTGTAGTTCAGGATCAAATGAGATGTTCGACTTTTTCCCGAACATTTTAGCGGCACGAGCGACATCGACCGTCGCTCCAAGGTCTGATTCGTCGATAGTGGTACGTTCTTTGCCAAAGTGAATGTGTGGCCAGTTTGGGTCTGTTTGTTTGCCTTTCTTGTTTAGCGGTCGTCTGGATTCAAGCTGAACAACTCTGTCTCTGGACTGAGTTGCTTTGTCATTCTGCCAAAGAGTCAGCGTGATCTTTTCGTGTTTTGTTCTTATGCCAAACGTGTAGGTGCCTTCGACGAGTAACCCTTTGGTCGTCATTCCGAATTCATCTTCAGGCGCACTGTAACAGGTAAAAGTTTGTTGAGTGTGGTCACCTCTTGATGAACGAGACATCTCCCAAGAGGCATCTCGGCAGATTCTGTGTTCGGCCGTAATTTCTTTGGCTTCTTCGGTTGTTACTAGCGAGCTCTCTCCGTTAGATTTTCGCATGGTTCCTCCTATCTCATCTTGATTCGCTTCTCGACGACGACGTCTAACGCTTCTCGCCAGTCCATGAATAGACAATTCGACCGATTACGCGGAATGAGCACGACTCGTCCGTTAGGTCGATCGTGATGGGCTTGTAAGCGTCGTTGTCACTGATGAGTGCGAGCTTCCGCCCGGGCAAAACCTGAATGCGTTTTGCGAAAAGCAGCCCGTCAAACCCGACGACAAAAAGGCCGTCGCGGGTCACGCGCTCCACTGATGTGTCGAGCAGTACGAAGTCATTGTCTTTCAGTGTTGGCTCCATGGAGTCGCCCACGACCGCATGAACAACGAGTGATTTGTGGTTTGCCCCTGGCAAGGTTTGGTGCAGCCATTCACTCGACAGACCAATCATTTTCACCACGCAATCATCCGCCTCAGTGACGTAATCGCCAAAGCCAGCGCTAGCTTCAATGTTGAGCTGCGGCACAACGACGACTCCCGACTGGGGATCGGTCAAAGAATGCGGCTCTTCGCTTCCATACATTAGCCACTGCAGAGATACCCCGAGTAGATCGGCTAGTTCTCGCAGGCGAGCAGCCTTAGGAACAGACCCTTGCTGCCATAAATAGACCGACTGCGCACTGACTCCCAAATGCTTCGCGAGGGAAGCGACCGAAAGTCCGGCTCTTTCTCGAGCCTCTTCAAAACGTTTTGCAAAAGACATGCTTGCTTCTCCTTACTTCGCAGGATACAAGGAGAGGTTGAAATTTAATATCAAGCATGACTTGATATTTTATTCAAGTTGAATTAAAGTTTTTCTCAACTTTCAACAAGGAGAAGTTGAATGAAACTTCAAGAGGACTTAAATTCTTTGTCTGGCGTCGAGCTTGCAATCAAGCAGCTAAACGGGAAGGCATACGCGCTAGCCAACTTATGCGGTGTTTCCCAGCAAGCGGTGTCGCTCTGGCGGAAGAAGGGGGTTATCCCTCCGGAAAGGGTCAACCTCGTTTCCGGCCTGCTTGGCATCCCGCGCGAAAAGCTAAATCCGATTTTTGGGAAGCAATGAGGCCGAGCAATGGCACGATTCAGAAAGATTGATCCACGTATATGGAACGACGCGAAATTTGCGGCTCTGTCTAGTGAAGCCAAGCTGCTGTTCCTGTACTTACTCACGTCTCCGGCGATGACAATTCTTGGAGCATTACCTATCCGAGCGTCAGCTGTTGCGGAGGAACTTGGCCTTGACCCGAAACGGTATGCCATACGGTATGAGGAACTGTCTCAACAGGGTATGGTCGAGTATGACGATAGGGGTCTTTTCTGGATCAGAAACTATCTGAAATACAACGGGCCGGACAACCCGAAAGTTGTCATTTCCTGGTCGTCCTCTCTCGACCTTCTGCCCGAATGTCCGCTCCTTGAAAACGTTCTGGAAGCCGCGCGGAATCACTGTTTAGCGCGAGGTGAGAGTTTTGCAAAAGCTTTCGAAGACAGTATCGAAAACCGTTACGCAAACGGTATGGCATACGGTATGCCATACAAGGAGAAGGAAAAGGAGAAGGAAAAGAATATAACGCGCGAGGCGCGCAAGCCGTTTTCTGCTTCAAAAGTACCTACATCCAATGTACCTACATTTGATGCACCTACATCGGAAGTACCTACATCCAATGCCACTAGGGTACCTACATCAGATGTGGGTACACCACCTACATCAGATGTAGGTCGAAGAAACCAAATAAGAAACCAAAGAAGAAACAATAAGCGCGCGACCAAGGTCGCTCTGAATTTTTACGGCGTTTCAGAACAGATTGTTGAGGACTGGAAAGCCAACCGAAAAGCCAAGAGAGCAGTCATCAGCCAGTCGGTGATTGATGGCCTGAAGAAGAAAGCGGATGAAGCTCGCAGGCTTGGACACCCCGAGTGGGACCTTGAAGCCATTATGCGCGAACAGGTTGCAAGAGCTTGGCAAGGGTTCGAACTCTCCTGGGTGCTCAAGAAGGACGAGAAGCCGAGGCTGCCTCCGCTTGAACTCACTCCGGAAGCCAAGGCCAGAAGAAGAGCCGAGGCGTTGCATGCTCAAAGGCAGGACGAGGAAGACGATCAGCCAGGTGTTTTTGAAGACCTCGTTGGTCAAGTCTGGGAGGAGGTGAGACGTGCTCCCGGATAAAGCCATGATCGACAAGTTCAACTCATTCGGCGGTTTCAGTTCCGTGCGCTTTGTGGTGCCGGAGAACCCGAAGGCGCATCAGCACGAGCTGGACTACCCACTGGCGGGTGAGTGTCTGAAGGTGGTGATCGAAAACAACGACGCGATTCAGCGAGCAAACCTCGAGTTCTGCAAGAACCGACTCGTTTGGATCGATTGCGACGAGGTAAGACGCAGAAGAGCAAACGTGATCTTCGAGGAACTTCAGAAGTTCGAGAACCAGCCCCGGTTGATCTTTACCGATTTCCCAGACGGCCTGCAGGTCTTCAATCCGAAGACGCAAGGTCACAGAGACTTTTTCAAAGAGGCGGCAGCATGAATGAAATGCCCTACGACGAGCAAGCGCTCATAGACGAGTGGGAGACGCTACCCACGAATTTCATCTTTCGTACAGCCGACGAGTACGAAGACGAAACGATGTGCATCTTCGAGGGATTACAGTCCGGCGTGCAGTGTCCGTTCGCTCCGAACCTGTATTTTCGCGAAGGCGAAGTGACGCTTTGGGGCGGCATCAACGGACACGGCAAGAGCCTGCTTACAGGGCAGCTCGCCCTGCAACTCGCCGATGCCGGTGAGCGCGTGGCAATCATGTCCTTTGAAATGCTCCCGAAGTTCACTTGGGCTCGCATGATCCGCCAATGGCTCGGCGGAAAGACCAAGGATGTGACAGAAGTCCGCCGCTTCTATGCGCAGTACCGACAGAAGCTCTTCATCCTTGATCATGTCGGCGCCATTGATCCTCGCGCAGTGCTTGGTGCCGGCGTTGTGGCTTCCACGCAATACAAGTGCAAGCACCTGCTGATCGATAACCTCGCCAAGGTCGTTGCGGGCGAAGACGATTTCAATGCCCAAAAGAATACGGTGCAGATGATCTGCGACTTGGCCCATCGCATGAATGTCCACGTTCACCTGATCCACCACGTCAGAAAGGGTAAGACCGAGTCCGACGAACTTGGCAAATTCGATTTCAAAGGATCGGGCGCAATTGGGGATCAAGTCGATAACCAGGTGATTGTGCAGCGCAATCGCGACAAGGAAAAGCGCCGCCAGGAAAACATCCTCACGCCCGTTGAGGACGCCGACAGCCCCGACACATTTATCCGGGTGTGCAAACAGCGTAACGGCGATTGGGAAGGAAGCTTAGGGCTTTGGTTCAACCGCAAGGCAACGGCCTTCTGCGTCGATTCAAACCGCATTACTCCGTGGGGTGGCCATGACTACGACTGAAATCTTTGAGAAGTTCTCGGCGATTGACGACGGGCACCGTCTGTTGCGTCTTTCACTCGAAGACCACATGCACGCAATCGAGTCCGCAAAGATGGGAATCGTCGATTCTCTTCGATGGATGGCCGAAAACAAGGCCGACATGATCGTGCGGCTTCAGCGATTCGAGGAAGTCGTCTTTCTTGCGCAGGCCGAAAAGGAAGCGCTGTCGATGATGGATGCCGCGCACATTCGGCCGGCGTAGGAGGCGGTATGAGGTTACTTCTTCTTGAACGATTCCTGCAGTTTCTTCTGCACGACGAACGGGGAAATCAACATTTGCACGAGAGCGTTAACCAGTTGAGCCGAGTTCAGCGCAACCTCAACAGAATCGCGCCCGCTGAAATCAATTTCAACTTTGTGCGTGTTCCCGTGAACTCCGCTGTCGCCAACGTCCTTGACAGTCATGAAGATGTCTTCAAGTTCCTGCGGAAGATGCAGGGATTTGATTTTGTTTTTGAGCCAAGCCGATTTGTCGTACTGGTCGGCTTTGTACAGCTCGGCAACCACATTGCAAAGGCGCTCAATGCTTCCTCGCAACAAAGCGCAGGCGGATCTTGGCGAAAGGTAAGCAATCCGCATCGCTTCAACAAAGAGCTCCTTCACCGGCTCCGGCATGTCTTCGCATGGCTCGATACCTATGGGTGTCGGATAGATGATGTCGCTTCCCTTCCAAATCGTCACCCGGCGGCAGGTAGAGCAGTGACTTATGTGGAAGATTTCAGTGAAGTAGTCGCGAGGAACTTCGTATGAGGAGGCTGTTTGGAAACCATACGAAAAATCCACATCCAGCTTTCTTTTAGTGGACATCAACGTAGACCAACGCATTTGACTGGCGATATGGCAATGCGGGCAAGTGAAGTGTGAAGCCCCACGGGAAGGAGCGATAAATGATGACATACGCAACCTTTGTACGGAACAGAAATCAAAAAACCGAACAGGCCTTTCAGGCTATCGAGGACGCTAAGCGAATTTTGGCAGACCTGGAGCAAATCACTGTTCGGGCAGCCGACGGAAAACTTCCAGACATTGGCGAGACGGCACACCTGACTCACGGTTTGCGTGAGTCCGTCGATCGAATCTTGGTCGGGATTGTGGAATCGGCGACATTGCCAGGCGGACAGGAGGCGGCATGAACTACAGCGAAGTTTCAACGTGGGCGCTTCTGGTTCTTTCTTTGTTGGGCGTGATCAATGTGATTTTGACCGTTTGTTTGTGGATGCATCTGACGCAAGTTCTCGTCTCTTCGTACCAGGCAAATTGCAACGCGATTTGCGGAAGGCTCTCGATGTTGTGCCAGGTTGTGCAAGCCACGGCCGACAAAGTCCGTGCGTCTTGCTCGCGCGAAGGAATGTGCCAGCCAACAGACAACGGACCGGAGATTGGTTCGCCGGACAGAGAACACAAATCGGGCGATTTCGGTTGCGTGGATAAAGCTGCAGCAACACGAACGGAACCGCCCACAGCTTCAACTGAATCGATACAGATTGCTTTAGCACCAGGAAACAGGCTGATCGTCACGAATACTCCGCCAGGTGGTGTTGTGTTGTAGCCCGGCCATGAAACGTCGCATCGAATGCGGGGCTTCATCTGTTGGCGCAACTTCCACCAGTAATAGAACACGGGAATTTGTCCGATCAGAGAAATGACGACGCCGATTGTTTGAAGGATATCTGTGTAGTTCAAGTTTTCCTCCGTGGGGTGATTTCAGAAATGTGTTGGCGCACACCGAAATCATCTCACGGAGGACCAAGTAAGGAGAAGTGATGGATTGGAAGGCTTTGTGGAAGGCAGTTGCGACTGTTGCTGCAATTGGCGCTATTGCTTGGACGATAGTTGTCGCCGGGCATCTATTTGGGGGCGTTGGTGCAATGGTCGCTTCCGCGCTCGTGATTGGTGTTTGTTTTTATCAGGCTTACAAGGGTTGAGACATGGAAGATTTTTTGGCGGTGATGTTGCTCATTCAGTCGGTCACTCTTGGAGTGGTAGTGCTTCAACTGCGACTGCTGACGAGTGTCTTTCGTGAGCTCGTGGAGCAAATCGATAAGTGGGACGAGGCAATGAGCGCCAGGACGTGGATTTTCAAGCAAGTGAAGAGCAACGAACAACAAAGAGGGAACGCATGAGTGGGATCGATAGAGACAAAGACGCATACGACGAGGGCAGGAGGGCCGCTATTCGCGGCGAAGCGCTCAACCAATACCAGCCTAGCTACCGACGCCGTCCCGAGCTCTGGACGCGGTTTCAGCTCGGTTATCTCGATGCTGTTCGAGACATGAGACGGGCAAAAATGCGGGAGCCGAAGAAAAATGTTCGCTGAAGGTTACGCCAAGGCTCGGCTCTACGCCAAGGGACGGCTCAAGTCCGGGCAGATGAATCGCACAGAAAAGGCCTACTCCAATTTCCTCGAAAGCGAGAAGCATGCCGGCAGGATCACGGCCTACTGGTTTGAGGCTCTCAAGCTGAAGATCGCTGAAGGAGCTTGTTTTTACACGCCCGACTTTCTCGTTCTGCGCCCGGACGGCACGCTCGAGCTCCACGAGGTCAAGGGCTCGCCGCGAATCTTTGCCGATGACAGCAAAGTAAAGGTCAAAGCCTGTGCGACGCAGTTTCCATTCCCCGTTTTCGTTGTCTTTCCAAAGAAAAAGAGTTCAGGAGGTGGCTGGGATGTCCAACCCTACTAAGGATGTTTTCGATGGCCCGCACGAAAAACTCGGCGTCTCAACTCTGCTGCCAGAAGATGCTGCAGCTCTGCTTGTTCGAGCCGCCGAGCGAGCAAGAACTCTCCCGGTTGGAAGTCTTGCAAGGGCGAAGTGTCTCGAGGTTGCAGCTCAGAAAGTTAGGTTTGTATATCCCCGGCTCTTCCGGCTTGAAGAAGAAGCGCCTTCGAGTATGCGACCGACTGGATCTCGGTTATTCGATAGTGAAGACGAGGGTGGCAGTCAATGACAATGGTCGGGCAATTGGAGAAGATCATGCCAGTGCAAAGTACCTCGACACGGATGTCGAGCATGCGCTTGAGCTACGTGCCGAGGGCTATACGTTGAGGGAGATTTCGAGAATGCTTGATATGCCAATCAGGACTATTCGCGGATACCTTGACGGTTCAAGGAGGTCGCAGTCTGTCGCTGGCTGGAAGATGGTGAAACGATGGATAAAAGGCTGACTCCCGAAGTGCGGCAAACGGTGGTGGCTGTGAGCCTAAACGGAATCCGGGTCGGTGAGGATTCGCCTCATGCTAAGTACACCGACAATGAAATTGATTCAGTCTTCAGACTGCTTGATGAGGGGTATTCCTTTGCGGATGTGGCGCGGATGATGGACATGCCGAAATCAACGGTTTGGGCCATATCGAAAGGTTTGATGAGAGCAACAGTGGTAGACAGATGGGAAAAGAGACTGTGCAGGAATTGACTGACAAACAGGTCAGGTTCGTTGAGGAATATCTGGTTGATTTCAATGCCACTCAGGCGGCTATTCGTGCCGGGTATTCTCCGAAAACTGCGAGCAGAATTGGGCCGGAGCTGCTTGGAAAAACTTGTGTTGCAAGAGCTGTGGAGCAGGGAAAGAAAGACGCCGCGAAGAAGTGTGAACTGACCCGCGCGGAGTTGGTTCGCATGAATGTTGAGTTCTACAAAATCAATTCAAATTTGGTTCCAAAGATCAACTTTGACGGTGAACAGGCGAGAAACGAAAAAGGCGAATTGGTTTGGAAGATGGTGGATGCAGCGGCTGCCGGAAAGGCTCTGGATATGCTCAACCGGTACAAGAACCTTTACGAAAAAGACAACAAGCGTGAACTCGCCGGCGGCTTGTCGTTCTCTTGGGGTAAGTAGGAGAAGCCCTGATGCAGCAGGTTGTTATCCCGTACACGCCGCGTTATCCGCAGACTGAAATCCATGGGCAACTGGAGGCGCACCGCTTTTCGGTCCTGGTCGCACATCGACGCATGGGAAAGACCGTGTTGGCCGTCAATCACCTGATCAAGCGCGCCATCACAGACCAGAAGGAGCGAGGCTTCTACGCTTACATTGCGCCTTTTCGTATCCAGGCTAAGGCCATCGCTTGGGCATACCTCAAGCACTACACGGCGCCGATCCCGATGCTGAAGGTCAACGAGGGAGAGCTTTCGATCACGCTTCCGAACGGTGCAGTGATCCGCATCTTCGGTGCCGATAATCCGGATGCACTTCGCGGGCTGTACTTTGACGGCGTTGTGATGGACGAAGTTGCCCAGATGAAGCCTGAAGTCTGGGGCGAAATCATTCGACCGGCTCTTGCCGACCGTAACGGTTGGGCTGTGTTCATCGGTACGCCCAAGGGGGTGAACCTTTTCTCACAGACCTACGACAAGGCTCTGGAGCTGATGAGCAAAGGAGATCCGGAATGGATTGCCATGCTCTACTCAGTTGATCAGACGAATGTCATCCCGGAAAAGGAGCTGGCTTCCCTCAAAAACGAAATGAGCGAAAACGAGTTTCGGCAGGAATTCTTGTGCGACTTCAATGCGGCCGCGGATAACGCATTGATTTCGATTGACCTTGTGCGAGAGGCGGTAACTCGCCAGTATCGCGAGCATCAATACGCATCGGCGCCTCGAATCATGGGCGTGGACGTGGCTCGCTTTGGTTCGGACAGTTCTGTGATTTTCAAGCGGCAGGGACTTGTGGCCTTCGAGCCGATCATCATTCGCAAGTTTGACAACGTAGCCGTGGCGCAGCAGGTTGCAATGCAGATCGTCGAGTTCAAGCCGGATGCAGTATTCATCGACTTGGGGGAAGGTGCCGGCGTCATCGACAGGCTGCGGGAGCTGGGGTTTATCGTCACTGAGGTGGCCTTCGGTGGCGGCGCAAATGAGCCCGACAAATACGCCAACCGGCGCATGGAAATGTGGTGGAACATGGCCGAATGGCTACGTTCAGGCGGCGCAATTCCGCCATCCACACTGCTGCAGGCTGATCTCTGCGCACCTACCTATGGGTTCAACAACAAGGGTCTCAAGATTCTCGAAGCAAAGGACAAGATCAAAGAACGCCTGGGCAGATCAACTGACCTTGCAGATGCCCTTGCGCTCACATTCGCTTCCCCTGTCATGCCGAAAATCGACCGCGACTTTGCTAGGCAGATCTATGGCGGCGGGCAGGTGTACGACCCGGACAGAGAGTTTGATCAGCAGTGGAGGCATTGAGTTCTCATGATTGGACGGAGATTGTCAGCTACGATACACTAGTCGAAAGCTTGATCTATGGGAAGGTTATGGAAAACAACAGCGCCAAAGACGACAAAGAAATCCTGATTTCTACTGTTTCAGATTTGCTGGATTTGCTTGAACGGGAAGAAGAGATTGATGTTGCGAAACTAGATCTCGACAGATCTCTAACAACAATCGTCTTACGGGTAGAGGGCGACGGGTACGGGGCTTTTATACCTGGGGAACAAACGAGGACTCTGTGGGAACTTCAGCAGTCGTTCTATCGTCTAGCGGCATTCGCTGTACATGGGACGACTGACATTCGTTGTTTGACAACTGAAGAGCGAAAAAAATTCGAATTACGCATAGTTGTCAAAGAAGGAAGTTTGATTGGTGAGATTTGTACTGAACAGTACTGGAAAGAGCTGATTTCAAAAGTGGTGGGGAAAATGTCAGGAACCTCGCTTGCTCTAACCATTGTTGGGTGCGCTGTTGTTGCATCTGGATATTTTTGCTTTGATTCTCATAATCAGAGACTTGTCCAACAATCACAGCAAGATGCGAATATTGCAATTGCGCAACAAGAGACTCAACGTTTCCAGGTTTTTGCGGATGCAATGTCTGAAAAGGATGCTCTTTTCTATAAAACAATGATGGGGCGAACTGATGAATGCATTAAAGAGGTGGCTGTACAGATAGCGAAGAGAAGCCCGGATGCCACTACTGTGTCGATTGGCTCTGTGCACTATGACTCTGAGGAAATTGCGTCATTTAAGTCTCGAGCGAAGAGCGACTCCGAGGCGTCCGAATCAATGTCTGGAATTTTTCAGATTGTTGGAGTGGATAAATCAGCGCCATCCTGGCAATTGAAGTTGCGAGGGAAGTTTGATAACGAGGAAATCTCTGTCCGATTTGCTCCCGATGCGATCGATGGTGATGGAGAGCAGGCCAAAACTGAAATTTTGAGGGCCTTTTCGGAAGATAAACCTGTAACTGTCGATGTGTCTATAGGTAAGAAACGAAACTTGTTGAATGCAATAAGCATTCAGGAAGATAATTAAACACCAAATAAGTAAGTGAGTTTTGGTTACTTGTTTCATGTACCCCGCTTCGGCGGGGTTTTTATTTCGGATCACGCCAAATGCAGTAAGCAAAATATGCGCAGATACCGATGAAGGCCAATCCCAATAAGCTAAAGAAACCTTCGATGCTGTCAAACCCGTTTTCCTCAGCAAACCCAGAACAAAACATGCCGATCGTAAGGACGACCGAAAGAGCCATGATCTGCTTCATTTTGCGTGGCAACCCTTTTGTTGATGGCTATGGGACAGGTAAATCAATTTTTGAAAGGTCTTTTTCGATGAAACCAAGATTCACAGCAACATCCATGACCTCAACTGCGATGCTGTTTCCAACGTCTTCTATCACATACGCCAGATAAAGGTTTGAAGCTATCAGGCCAGCCAACAACCAGTACAAGGGATTTTTCACTCTCTTTTCGTCCATAAACCTCGTCTCATGCTCGCAACAATGCCGGCATGAGATTCGAGACAGTTTCACCAATTGAGTTTGTCAAGCGCTGCCGGTATTTGTTTGAGCAGACTTATGCCGAAGCGGCGCTCCCAGGGCATCAGTTTAACCTTGATGAGAGTGCTTATGTCCAGTATGAGAAGCAGACTCCCTCCTTTGCCATAGTGGCCTATGACGGCGAAGTCCTTGCCGGGTTTTGCTCTGTCTTTGTGAGTTTTCATCAGCACACATCCGAAGTGATGGCAACAAACGACGCCATCTTTGTGCTGCCGAAATATCGCTCGGGAGTTCTTGCCGGACAACTCTATGTCCGTGCCGAACGTGAAGCGAAAGCGCGCGGCGCCGTGGCTTTCCAGTGGATCGTTCCTGTCCGATCTCCTCTCTACAAGGCATTGCTTTTGCGTACTCCGCAAGAGAAGCGGCAGTGGTGCCAGGTCATGTTTCTAAGGAACTTTCAGCCATGAGTGCAGAACAACCGTTGACAGATGCAGAGCTTGCAAGGCGGTATCTCAAGAAGCGTCGTGTAAGCGGTTCAACTACGGACAAGGAGGCCTAAATGGGCGGCTTTATCAGCAGTATTTTCAATCCCATCAAGACAATCGGAAAAGTTTTCGGCCACAAGAGCAGCGCTGAAAAACGTGCTGAAGAGCAGCGCAAGCAGTATGAAGCCCAAGCCAAACGCAACGAAGCCAACCGTTCCCAGTCGCAACGCAAGGAGCACGGGACGGATGCTGATTTGTCTGATCTTCCGGGCATGGGCGATGTGGATGCGGGCGGCGGTATCGAAACGGGGCTCTCAGGATTGGGCGGTGTCTCTGAAGAAGAACTCAAGCTTCAAAAGCGCAAGCCTTTGGGAGGCTAATCATGGGGCAGTACATTGCGGGCGGAATCTTGGGAACGCTTACCAGCTTGCTCAATTTCGGCGTGCAGAACAAAGCGCTCAAACAGCAGTCTGAGCTTGCCGAAAAACAGTACCAGGCAAGCAAGACTGCCTATGAGCTTGAACAGCAGGAACGAGCCAAAGTCAACGGCAACCAGCCTGATCTCGATGCCCTTCTGGATGCCAATACAGGATCGACACGGGCGCCGACAGACTTGACCGGTGGGCGGATTAAGAGAAGCAAGCTCTTTAACGCCGGCAGTACTTCTCTTGGGGTTTCAGGCAATGTCGGCCGATCTTAAGCACCTCAATCAGATTTTTGCCGGACTCAAGAAGGAGCGCGGTGGATGGGAAAACCTTTGGCGCGACATTCGCGACTACGAGGTGCCAGATCTTGGGTGCTTTGAGGGTGAGGCTCCGCATGACGGCGGCAAGCGTTATCAGCGTCTCTATGACGCCGAGGCCGCGGAAGCTGCTGACATTATGGCGGCTGGCCTTTTGTCCGGCTTGAGTTCACCGTCGCGGCCCTGGTTGCGTCTTACAACGATGGATCCGGATCTCGACGAATCCCCGGATGTGAAGCAGTGGTTGGCCGACATCCAACAGGCGATGCTGATGCAGTTTGCCAAGAGCGAGACATACAACAGCCTACATCGCTCTTATCTCGAACTGACTGCTTTCGGCACGGCGTGCTCGATCATTCAGGGGCATCCTGAAAACGTCATCGACATGCTCAATCTCACGGTGGGCGAGTATTGGCTTGCCTGCGACCCATACGGCCGAGTGGATACGCTGTTTCGCCGCCTTTCAATGACGGTCAAGCAGATGGTGCAGCGCTTCGGAATAGATGCTGTCAGCAATGACGTTCGCAAATGCCTGCGAGACAATCCGTTTGAGCGCAGGAACATCATTCACGCAATTGTGCCGCGCGTTGATCGCGACATTATGAAGGCGGACAAACTCAACAAGCCGTTTGCCTCCGTCTACTGGGAAGAAGGCCGAGAGAATGATCCTGCACTCGAAGAGTCCGGCTTTGATGAGTTTCCTGCGCTTTGTCCGCGTTGGTTGATTACCGGAAGTTCTGTCTACGGGCGAGGGCCGGGTGCAAAAGCATTGTCCGCTTCCAAGTCGCTGCAGCGTTTGCACAATCGTTTGGCAACTCTTACCGACTATCTTACGAATCCGCCTGTTCAATATCCGACAAAACATCGCGCTTTCCTGGACATGTATCGACCGGGTGGGCGAATTCCCGTGGATCCCAGTGACAACGAGGCCATTCGAACCGCTTGGGAAGTTCGCACAGATCCGGCTTTGATTGACGCACTGATTGAGCGACGCCGCCAGGAGATTCAGCGCTACTTCAAGGTGAACATTTTCCAAATGATTGCTGCTTCCCAAGACGGTCAGCGAACGGCCACTGAAATCGAAGCGCTCAATCAGGAAAAAATCATGGTCATGGGGCCGATTCTTGAGCGACTGCACACCGAGCTTTTGGATCCGCTTGTAAGCAACGCATTTGCGCTGATGGTCAAGGCCAACAAGATTCCTCCGGCTCCCGAGTCCATGTACGGCAAGGAATTGAGCATTGAGTACATCTCGGTTTTGGCCGAGCAGCAGAAGGCATCTTCCGTGAGCGGCATTCTCAACACGGTGCAGCAGATCGGATTAATTGCGCAACTGCGACCGGAAGTGCTCGACAAACTGGATGCGGACAAGGCGGTTGATCTCTTGGCCGATATGAACAATGTGCCGCCTTCCATGATTGTCGCGGGACAACAGGTGGCGCTTATCCGCAATCAACGTCAGCAGGAGCAACAAGCTATGCAACAGCAGGCCATGGCCGCACAGAGCGCTTCGGCACTGCGCGATCTTGGGCAGGCTGCGGATTCTCAAGCTCTGCAACAGGCAGTTGTTGATAACGGCCAGGAGATCGTATGACAGTCGTCCATAAACCTCAAGACTTCGATGAGACACTGCCAGCAGATCCAGGCATTTTTGCCGAGATGCATGCCAAGGAAGAGCTCAAACGGCAACGAGAGCTTGAAGAAAAGCGTTTGGACAACGCTTTGGCTTCGGTTCTCGATACCGACTCCGGCAGGAAAGTTTTGAATTGGATATTGGGTCTCACAGGTATTGACGATTCGTGCACGAGCACGGATGCCATGCAGATGATGGCACTTTCGGCAAGACGCGATGTGGGTCTTCAAATCAAAGGCAGGCTGAGGGCCGCAGGGCTCGTCTGCAATCTGGAGGAAGAACAGTAAATGAGTGAAGTAGACGCAGGAGTCAACATATCGGACACGGATCCGGCAACGCCTCCGGCCGACGGCAATCCTTCGGCCACGGAACCGACTGCCGCCGAACCGACAGGTAATCCGCCAGCCAGCGATCCGAGCGGCGGCATGGGTGATCCGTCTGCGCCAGGACAGAATAATGATCCGACTCCGCCGCAGGAGCCGAAGCCCAATGAATGGCTCGGAGCACCTGAAAAGGGGTACACCGCCGACGGGTTTGATCTGCCGGAAGGCTATGAGGTTGATGACACGACGGCCGAAGGACTTGCAGGGGTTTGCAAGGACTTAGGCCTAAGCCAGAAGGCGTTCGCCACGATCGTCAACCGCATGACTCCGGTGCTTGAGCAGGCTCAGCGCGAACAGCTGGCCACGATCAAGCAGAACAACCTCAAAGCGTTTGCCGCGGACAAGGAGTTGGGCGGCTCTCGAGCAAAAGCAACGATTGCGCAAGCAAAGGTAGCTTATGAAAAGTACTGCCCCGAGGACTGCCGTCAGATCCTCAATCAATTGGGGCTCGATGCGCACCCAGGGATGATCAAGATGTTCTACCGGCTCTCGCAGATGCTTTCCGACGATATGACGCCGCGCTCATCCGGCAGTGTGCAGAACGGCTACGACCTGTCGAAGTTTTTTAACAACTCCAAGATGAATTAACAGCAGAGGAAAAATATGGCAGAAGCACAGTATCCTACCCTCGTTGACGTGGCCTCCCGCATGGATGCCAACGGCGACATCGCCCCGATTGCCGAAGTTCTGTCGAAGAACAACGCAATCCTGCGTCACATTGGCTGGCAGGAATGCAACATGACCGAAGGCCACAAGCATTCGCTGCGCACGGGTATTCCTGAACCGACATGGCGCGGCCTTTATGAAGGCGTTCAGCCCACGAAGAGCACCACAGCAAGCGTAGTTGACGTGACTTCCAACGTCGAAATGTACACCGACGTTGACTGCGATTTAGCAGACATCAATGGCAACACCTATCAGTTCCGCATGTCCGAACAGACAGCGAGCTTCCAGGGTATGGCCAATTCGGTTGCGACGGCGCTGTATTACGGTGACAACGACAAGGACATTCGTAAGTTCACGGGGCTGGCCACGCGCTACAACACCCTGAGCAAGAAGGTTCCGTGCGCGAAGAACTGCATCAGTGCGATTGATTCCACTTATGTGGAATCGCCGGATGGCTATACGTCCATCTTCATTGTGAACAAGGATCAGTTCATCGGCCTGTATCCGAAGGGTTCCAAGTACGGCCTGAGCCACACCGACAAGGGGCAGGTCACGGTTACTGCACCTGACGGCAAGGGAAACATGGAAGCATACCGCGACCACTACAAGTGGCAGCCGGGTGCGGCTCTCATGGACTGGCGTGGTTGCGTGCGTGTCTGCAACATTCCTGTGAAGGACGGTCAGATCGATCTGACGAGCGACTCTTTGGTCAAGACGCTTATCGTGGCCAAGAACCGCATTCCGTCGAGCTTGCGCAAGAACCTCGTGATGTTTATGCCCACCGAAGTTTTCACGGCTCTTGAAATTGCGGCCTACGAAAAGAGCACCAACGCTCTGAAGATTGTCGAGGCGGCAGAGCAGTTCAAGACTCACTTCTTCCAGATCCCGATGGAAGCCGATGATGCCATCAGCCTGAACGAAACCAAGGTTTCCTAAGGAGGAACAAAACAATGCGAGTTGATTATCTTTCGATGTTTTCCAAGTCTCAGGTTCTGAGCAGCTCTTCTGCTGATTCGGATGTCCTGGATATCCAGAAGGCCGGTATCTCCGAAGGCGTCGGCTACATTTTCGTGCGAAACGAAACGGCGGTAACGGGGCTTGCCACCGTCAGCCTTCAGGGCTCTGATGACAATGGTGATGACGATGATTACGCCGACATCGTGACCTTTCCCGTGACGGATCTCACGATTGGCGGAGGTGTGAACATCCCTGTGCCGCAGGGACTGCCGCGTTATTTGAAACTTGTCTACAAGGCCGCGGCGAGTTCGACGCTTTCTGGAACGGTGTCTGCCGGCTTTACGTTGCAGGTCGATTCGCCGCGCGGCAAGCGCATCGGTGACTACGAAGCCAATCCGAACTTCGCCGTTTAAGGAGGTGATCCTTCATCTCACCGCAGAGTGCAGGCTTTGCGGTGCCCTACGGGAATCCTTGACGGGGTTCCCGTTTCTTTATGGAGAAAATGAATGTCCACTGCTGTAGACATTTGCAACATGGCTTTGGCTTATCTTGGCGACAGGGCGACGGTCACATCAATTGATCCGCCTGAAGGCTCTCCCCAAGCTGATCATTGTGCGCGTTTTTACCCGATTGCTCTGGGGCAGATTCTGCGTGCCGGAAGTTGGTCGTTTGCGACGGTGAGAAAGCCGCTTTCGCGTGTCACGGATGTGCCTGAGGGAGCGAATTTTGCTTATGCCTATCCGTCTGATTGCATTGAACTGCTCTCTGTTCATGATGAAGGCGGCAGTCATATTCGGGAATATTCCGTGGGGCGATCCGGCGATGCTCTCGTGCTTCTGACGAAGGTTCCCGTTGGTTGGGTTGTGTACAGCACTTCTGAAACAGCGGCAGAGGTGTTGCCATCGGATTTTGCCGATGCTCTGGCGCACCTTCTGGCCTCCAAGCTTGCCGGCGCCATGATTACGGGAACAAGTGGTGCACAGATGGCAGAAGAGCATCTGAAGATTTATCTCACGCTTTTAAAAGATGTGATGCAGCGCGACGCCAAGCAGTTTGACCAAGTTTCGAATTTCCGCAGTTCATTCATTGGCGACATGCGTTTGCCTTCCGGGCAAGGGGTTGATTATGGCTTTGACTAAAACGGTACAGTTGTCCTTCGCAGGAGGCGAAATTTCTCCGGACATGTACGGCCGCAAGGACGATACCCGCTACCAGAACGGTCTGGCCAGATGCCGCAATTTCATTTGTCTGCCGCAGGGGCCGATTCGTAACCGCCCCGGGTTTGAGTTTGTTTCGGAGTGCGGTATCGAAAACAAGCCCGTGCGTGTGATTCCTTTTACTTACTCTGCAGGGCAGACAATGATTGTGGAGCTTGGCGACAAGTACGCGAAGTTTCATAGCTACGGTGCCACATTGATTGACGATGACGAATCGCACTATCAAATCGAAACACCTTGGGCTGCTGAGGATTTATTCGATCTTGTATACGTGCAGTCCGGCGACATCGTGACCTTTACGAGCGAAAAATATCCGCCTACCGAACTGAGGCGCTACGGCGCCCGAGACTGGCGCATCCAGACGGTTCAAATCAATACGAAGCTCGCAACGCCTACCGGCGTTAAAGCCGAACGCGTCACTGAGGCTTCGGACGATCCGAACAAAGATAAGTACACGATGAAGTATCGCGTGTCCTGTCTCAACGCAGATAAGACCGAGGAGAGCGAAGCCAGCGGCATTGTGGAGGTTGTGGCGAACCTTTACAGCTACGGCACGACCGTCAAGATTTCGTGCAATACCGTGGAGGGGGCGTCCTTTTATCGTTTTTACAAAAATCAGGGTGGTTTGTACGGTTATATCGGCGACTCGGAAACACCAGAAATCATTGACGACAACATCACGCCGAAAACCGATGTCACCATCCGGCGATTTGATGATCCCTTTGCTGATTCAAACTACCCCAGAGCTGTTGGTTACTACGAGCAACGGCGCATTTTCGGAGGCCTTGCTACAGATCCCCAGCGCGTGCTGATGACAAAAAGCGGCACAGAATCGGACATGAGTTACAGTCTGCCGTACCGGGACGATGATCGAATCAGCTTTCAAATTGCAAGTCGTGAGTTCAATGCCATTCAGCATGTGGTGAGCCTTTCCAATCTTTTGCTGTTGACGGTTGGTATGGGTTTTCGCATCAGTCCGCAGGACGGTAGTGTCATTACCCCCGATTCCATCACGGCAAAGCCGCAGAGTAACGAGGGTGCCTCGCGCGTCATGCCGCAGATTCTGAACAACTCGGCAATCTACTGCGCGGCCCGCGGCGGTCATGTGCGAGAGCTTGCCTATCAGTACTCGGCAGGAGGTTATGTCTCCAACGATCTGTGTTTAAGGTCGTCGCACCTTTTCGACTTCAAGACGATCAAAGACTCTGCGCTGTCGCGTGCTCCGATCCCGATTGTTTGGTTTGTAAGTTCGGACGGATCGCTTCTGGCGCAGACCTACATTCCGGAGCAGGAAGTCAATGCATGGTCGCAGCTTGTTACGGACGGCGTTTTCGAATCCGTTGCGGCGGTGGAAGAAGGCGATGAAGATCACTTGTACGCTGTTGTCCGACGCGAAGTCAACGGGCAGACGCGACGCTACATCGAGCGCATGGCTTCTCAATCGGTGTCGGAAATCCAAGACTCATTCTTTGTGGACTGCGGTGCCGTTTATGAGGGCGAGCCTGCAACGACAATCTCCGGGCTGACCTGGCTCGAAGGCAAAACCGTTTCGATTCTTGCCGACGGAGCAGTGATGCCGCAGCAGGTGGTCACTGATGGAAAGGTCATTCTTGATCATCAGGCAAGCAAAGTGGTTGTGGGACTGCCCTATACGTCGGACGCTCAGACGCTTCCGGTCATGATGCAGGATTCATCGCTGGGGAGCGGCCGAATGAAAAACGTCACTCAGGTATACCTGCGCGTGTATAAGTCTTCGGGTGTCTTTGCCGGTCCTTCTTTTGAAGAGCGTGATCTTGCTGAGTACAAACAGCGCACAACGGAATCTCCGGGAAGCCCGCCAGCTTTGTATACGGGCGAACTCGAGCTGCGGCTTTTCCCTGCCTGGCAGGATTCAGGCGCGATTTGTGTGAGGCAAAGCGATCCGTTGCCGTTGACTATTCAGAGTGCCGTATTGACTGTGAGCACTTAATTTGTCCATAAACAAAGGACTCTGCGGGCTACCCTCAGCCAGAGAGTTGAAGGGTAGTTTCCGCAAATGGCAAGCAATCAATTTTTTTATCCGTCAAGCTACGCTCAGACGCAGGGGCTGGCATCTGGCCAAGGAAATGTGTCAACGGCTATTGAGGCCAATGCCGGCGCCATGGGGCAGATACCTGGCGGTTTTGGCACAGGGTTCAAAGTCGGATATACGGCCGGCAACATCCTGACGGGGCCTTTTTTGGCCTATAAGTCTGCCAAGTACGAAAAACGTTCCCTGCAGATGCAAGCTGACATTGCAAATTTGCAGTCGGCTAGTTTTCACACGGCAGCCGATGATGCCAAGCGCGCAGGTCTGCAGCAGGCAGCGGCCATCGGCTATCAGGCCGGACAAGCCAAGTCTTCAACCAGAGTTCGACAGGCAGCATCAGGCGTTCGAGTGGGAGGTTCAGGCTCTTCGGCAGAAGTCCTTGCCTCCATTGATGTGGCCAAGGAAATGCAGGTCAACCAAGTGATTGCCAATTCTGTGGCCGCTTCGTGGGGATATCGCCGTACGGCGGTTGACTATTCGAACAAGGCGCTTTCGTACGAGTGCGCGGCCAAGGGGATCTCTCCCTGGGCGGCGGCCATCACGAATCTGGTGAGCTCCCTCACATCGGTTGGCAGCCCCTCTCAAGAGGACCAAAACCAAGGCAATGCCGATTGGCAGGATTTTGCTTCGTTCGGCAAGGGAATTGGTTCGTTCTTTAGCAGCGGATCCGGAAGTTCTCTCGGAGGCATGGGGGACTTCAGCAGTTTTTCAACCGCATTTTCCAATTCGGGGTTCTAAATGGCAGGAATAACCGTCCCCAATCCTTATGGGCAGGGTGTTGCCGTTGGCGCGACAAATGGACTTGCCGGAATGTATGAGGCGCCTACGACTCGGTTCAGCACGGCCAATTCGGTTGCAGGCATGAGTAAAGAGGTGGCCGGCGCCGTCACTCGCTGGCAGGATGAAATCGATCGCACCAACGCTAAGGATGCGATCAACAAAACCCAACAGCAACTCCGAGACCTTGAAACCAACCAGGAAAACGGCTGGGCAAATATCCTTGGTGAAAATGCGCTCAAGCGCCCGGACGGCAAGAGCTTGGTTGATGAATATCAGCTCAAGGCCAAAGAGGTCATCGATGCACAACTCTCCGAGCTGAAGACTTCGGCGGCGCGCAAGTATTTCGAGCGGTACGCCGAGACGGCATATCAGCAAAACGGCAACCGCCTGCAGACGCACCTGATCAATCAGCAGAAGATCTACGACAAAGCAGTCTCTGCGGCAACGATCAAAACAGCTCAGGACGATATTCGATCCGGTGACTTGGCGCGAATGCGCTCAGGATTTGCCGTTCTGGAGGCTGAATATCAAAATCTGGCCAACAAAACAGGACTGCCCGTAGATCGTTACGAGACGGTTGGGGCGATGCACGCCATTGCCATTGAGAACTTTATTGACGGCAAGAACCCGGATGCGGCAGCCGCTTGGCTCGATGCCAACAAAGGCGCCATGAGCCGGGAGCAAATTCGCAAGGCCCGTGAGCTCATTAAAGCCGGCAAAACAACGGCGCGGGCTGATGAACTGGCTCCGAAGATGATTCACGCTTACGGGGCCAGCCGAGCGGAACTTCTCAAAAAGGTGCAGGGCATTGAAGACGAGGAGCTGCGCGAAAAGGTTGAACGTCGCGTCCGAAAGCAACTTGCCGCAGAAGACCAAATCAAGAAAGCGGAGCTCAAAGAAGCAACGGATCAGTACTGGCAATTTGTTGACAACGACGAAGAGCCGCCGGACTCACTCATTGCCGAGATCAAAGAACTTGATCCGGCCAAGTGGAGAAGTCTTCAGAGAGGCAGAGCAAAGCAGTCGGACGAAGCGACCCTTGATGCGCTCAATGATTTATTGACGTATGAACCGCAGAGATTCGCTGAGCTTGATCTCAATGAATATGCAGACAAGCTGACGAAGTCTGATCAAAGGGTCTATCTCAAGGCTCAAAACAAACTGGGGGATGCCTCCTTTAAGGACTTCATCAAAACGCTGAAACTACGAATGGATGCCGACAAAGCTTTTAAAAACGGCGCCAAGAAGAATGAAGTTATTGCCGCGGCAACCGAGCTTTGGGACGAAGTCAAGGCAAGCCACGCCAAAGGGTACATCGATAAGAGCACATCGGATCAACTGATCGACAGAGTGTTGAGTAAAGAAGACGCATGGTTTGGAGCCGAGCGAGGCTATCAAATCATCAACAAGCGAGATCGCGGGGTGTCGGCAGGACAGGCTCTGGCGGCGGCTGATTTTGAAAACGACGCCACGGATCAAGAACTCAACGAAATTTTGCGACGCAATGGCGTTACGCAGAAAGTGACACAAGAGCAGGCGAACTTTGCACGGCAAATTGCCAATGGCTACGGATTGCCGCCGGAGATTATGCAGCAGGCCACTGAAATGGCTCTCGAAGCTGCTCGTGTTCGGGGCATCAAACTGACTCAGACATTGATCAATAAAACTGCAGAAAAAATCGCATTCGGACAGAATCAAAAATGACAGACAACCTTGACCTCGCTTTTCAGGCTATTGACGAACTGGCGGCGCAAGAGCAGGCTCGCGGTCAACAGGCGGCGACTCAACCTGCGGCTTTACCGCAAAGTCCGACTGCAGCGGAGCCCGAGTCACGCGAACGTTGGAACCCAGCTTTTGATGTCATCGACGAGATGCAGACCGAGCGTTCTCGTTCTTCCCGCGCTTTGACAGATGGTGACGCCACGAAGGCCGCGCAGGTGAGGGATCTTTCAGAGCGGTACGGCACAAGCCGCACGGCGGCAGAAATCAACTTCGAGAGTCTTTTTGCTCAAGCTAATCGAGATGACGCGGACGAGGCGTTAACCGAATCGCCGGCTTTGTCACATTGGTTTGCAGAGAACCAGAAAGATGCGCCGATTTTCAAAAAAGATCTCGGACTGCTTTCGCGACTGGAGGAGCATTTCCGCAGAGTGGGATCGCGGTATTCGTCTGACCCAAATGTCGCCGTTGATGCTCAACCAAATGCCCGATATTGGAACACTGAGGACTTGACCGGACACGAGGCGCTTGACGAGCGAATCACTCCATTGATGAACTCAAGTCAAATTGGACGTGGTGCGCAGGCTGGTTGGCTCATGGGCGAACAAGGACTGGCGTGGGCAAGAGTAAGCAACGACCGGAACCTTTTGACGGAAGAGTTCAGAGAGCAAGACGCAGAAATCGACCGCCGGATCGAGGAGTTGGCCGGGAATGACTCGGATGCGGCGCTCTACAACGCTGGACAGGTTTTGGGCACGATGGCCAAATCAATGCTCGGAGGCATGGAAGGCGCAACAGCGGGCGGCGCGCTGGCGACTGCCGGCATGGCCGCGGGAGCAATCCCGGTGGCCGGTCAAGCACTCGCCGGTGCCATGGCTGTCGGAGCAGGCGCTTACGGCACTTATCAACTTGAAGGCGGCCTGCAGCTCAAAACGTTGATCGAACAGGGCGTGCCGTATGAGAAGGCTGTAAAGATTGCATCCGGGGTCGGCTTCGTAAACTCTTTGATCGAAATGGTCGGCATCAAAGTGCTTGGTGAGGCCGTCGCTCCGGCCATGCGCGGATTGACATCTCGGTTCGCGTCCAGAACGGCTGCTGCATTTGAAAGACCGTCAATGAGCAGGGCGCTTATTGATACTGCAAGGGCTGTGGGGCTGGGCGTCGGGCAGGAGGTCGTTACCGAATCACTGCAGGAAGTGACCAATGTAGTCGGCGAGGAAATCGGCCGAATCTGGGGCGAAACTGGAGCGGAGGGCATCACCTCGGAGCAGTTCTTCGATCGCATCCTTGAAGTTGCCGAAATGACGGCCAAAGGTTCTGCGGTGCTGGGTGCCTTGGGTGCAGGCCCCGTGATGGCCGGCCACATGCGTCGTATCGCCAAGGCCAATGAAACGCAAGCCTTCTTTGAGGATTTGACACAAACAGTTTCTCAGATGGAAGGTGCCAATCTTTCTCCGGGAGCCACGAAGGAACTCATTGACGGAATTGCTCAAGATGCGGGGGCCGGCACAATCTACATCGATGGCTATGCGTTCCGGCAGGTCATGTCTGAGAACAATGTGTCGCCCGAAGATCTTGACGGAGTGATTCCGGGAATTTTCCAAAGGGTGGATGCCGCGGCCGTCAATGGCACGGATGTCACGATGAGCACTGGAGATTTTGCGGCACGGCTCGCAGCCTCTCCGTTTGGTCAGAAGCTTGTGCCGCACATGCGCTTGAACGAAAGCGACTTGTCCCAGGCCGAAGGACAGAGCCTGGAGAAGGCTGTCAAACAAATGCGGCGCGCGGTAGTGAAGGATGCCATCACGCCAGAGGATCAGCGTATCGAAGCCATTGATGATACTTCTCGGAAGATCCAGGATCAGTTCTTTGAGCAGATCAGCGCCACCGGCAAATTCACTCGCGCAGAGGCTCGGCAGCAAGCCGCATGGGGCGCTCGCGTAGTGACGAACTGGGCAAAGCGCACAGGAATTCCGGCTGAAAAGCTGATGGATCGAGTTCCTGTTATCTCCACGGATATGCAGGTTAGGGCTGATGCACAGGGGTTTAAGCAGGAATTGCAGTCCTACGGCACCGAATATGAAAGGAAACTTGCGTCAGACGAAAAAGCTTGGGCGGAAGTTGTTGACAGATTCGAACCGAACTCGAGGTCCTGGATGAAGCCTCACGAGAAAGGTGCTCCTCGTCTGATGCTGTCTCAGGTTCCTTTGGTTTATTTTGCCGCGAAGGTTTTCCCTCGATCAATGCCGCTTTACGCAAGCACGCATCTCTTTGATGGTACGCATCCCGAAATGACGCCAGAGATGCTCAAGGCGCTTCCACGCGCCCTGACCGAGCCTATTGCGATCTTTCCTTCGAAGACGCAGAAAGGGCGCATTGTGTCAATGGTTGAAATCCAAGACGCCAGTGGCGCAACGGTGATTGTGCCGATTGAGATCAATGCTCGTGGTCAGCACGGAGCCGAATTGAACATCGTTAACAGCGCCTACCCCAAACGGAAAGAAAACACAGGCGAGCCGTATAACGATTGGTTTGTTGACCAGATCAATGACAAAAACGCCCCGCCACTTTACGTGGACAGGGCGAAATTGCAAGCCTGGGTGGCGTACACCGGGTCTAATTCCCTTAGGGCCCGCCCAGACATCAAAGCTAGTGTACCAGGGCGAGACGCGCTTGACAAACTTCGTGCCGAATTAAACGGTCGTTACTATCAAAACGGAGGCGACGCTGCTCGGGGTGTGTATTCTCCAACATCAAACACAATCCACTTAACGCCTAACGCAGATCTGTCAACCTTTGCCCATGAAATGGGGCATTGGTACCTTGAAAACATTATCGATCTTTCGGCAATGCCGGAAGCGTCAGAGGCACTGAAAGCTGATACGCGGGCACTCTTAAATGACTTTGGGCTTGAAAGCGTGGAAGCTTGGAAGGCTCTAACGTTTGAGGAAAAGGAGCGTTTGCACGAACGTTTTGCTTATCAGGTTGAGCTCTATCTTGCTGAAGGCAAGGCGCCGAGTCGAGAAACAGAAGGGTTCTTCCGCCGCTTGGGGCTGTGGATTCGCGATGTTTACCGAGCGTGGTTGGGCGGCGCCAGAGATGCTCTCAATCAGCGTTACCGCGGCCAGTTCGGTGAGGATTTGCCGGAAATCTCCGAAGAGGTGCGCCGCGTATTGGATCGCATGATTGCCGGCGAAGATGCGGTTTCGCAGGTCGAAGAAGTTCAGAGTCTGATGCCGTTGTTTGAAACAAAGCCCGAGGGAATGACGGACGTCGAATGGGCAGAGTATCAGGCAGAACACGATGACGCAGCGGGATCTGCCGCAGAGGAACTGACAAAGGCGCAGGCCAAGGACGAATTGTGGTACGCGAGAGCCCGAAGCAAGGCACTCAAAGACATTCAGAAGAAGGCCGAAGAAACGCGAACCAATGTGCGCAAGAAGGTGGCCATTGACGTCAACAGTCGCCGAGAAGTTGTCGCGCTCGATCTGATGAAGGCGGGCAACCGTGCGGGCGTTACCATGAACTTGAAGCTTGCTCCGCAGGCGCTTGAAGACTTGGGACTCAACGTCAATCAGATTGCCAGACTGCGGGCTTTAGGAGTGGTGCGGGAAGGTGGGGTGACCGTCGATGTGGCTCGCGAACTGCTGCGCCCGTTTGCGCGGTTCAACTCGAACCGACAGTTGATTGCCGGTCTTCTGACTGCAGGCGATAAGGAGCGCATCATTGATGACCTGACGACGCAGGAGTGCCTCAGCAAATACAGTGAATTGTTCGATCCGGTACAGCGCGATCGTCTTGTGACGAAAAGCCTTCACAACGAAGCCAGAAGCCGCATGGTGGCAAGCGAACTGAAATATTTGCTGGGGGACAGAACTCTGAGTCAGCGTGTTTACCGGGCGGCAGCAAGACAAACAGCCATGACGCTGGTGGATCGAACCAGAATTGGCAGAGCCAAGGCAAGCACATTTCTGGCGGCCGAGGGCAGAGCGGCTCGAAAGGCGCAGGAAGCTTTCAGAAAGGGCGACAGGGATCTTGCGGCAACATTTAAGCGCCAACAGCTTGTCAACCACGAAGCGGCTCGCATTGTTCTAGATGCCGAAAATAAAAAGGAAAAGCTCAAAGAGCTTCGCAATCTTGTTTTCCGTAAGGATAAGAAGTTAGCTTCCCGTTATGACACGAACATCTTGGCGATTGCCCGTGTGATTCTTACGAACCGCAATATGGGCAAGGTCGTTGATTTCGTGGACGAAGCGGTTGAGTCTTATCTGGACAAAATCAAAAGATATGACGAGGATTTGCTCGATGGCCTCAAGGATTTCATCGCTCGCCATCCGTACAGCCCGGGGCGCGACCCGAACATGCTTTCGGTTGCCGAATTCGTGGGTGTTGTTGAGGATGTCCAGGCACTTGTCAAAATGGCACGAGATGCCCGACAGGTGACCCTGGAGGGAAGAAAAGAAAGTCTGGATGAGGCCGTCAAGTCTCTTACCGACTACATAGACAAGTCAGATGCAAAAGAATTTGCGCCGGGCACACAACGAGCGGCAACAAAGAAAGAAGAGCGGCAAAAGCTTTGGTTTTCTGCCAGAGCCTATGTGATGCGCGTGGAAAACTGGTGCCGCGCTATGGACGGAGGCGAAGATTCCGGACCGTTTACGCGACTCATCTATCGACCGGTTGCACAGGCCGCGGCCAAGTACCGCACCAAGAACAATGAGATCCAGCAGCGTTTCGCGGAACTGATGAAACCCATGCAGGAAAAGTGGGATGCAGTCGGCGAAATCGAAGCTCCCGAACTGAACTATACGTTCGGCCGAAAGTCGGAATTGATCGGTGCTCTGATGCACATCGGCAATGAGTCCAACAAAATGAAGCTTTTGGTTGGAGGCCGTGGAGAGAATGCTTCTTGGGCGGACACCGTTGTTTTGGCCAACGGCGAGACAATGGTGAGTTACGCCAGATGGGATCGATTCTTTGCTCGTGCAATGCGCGACGGCATCATCACAAAAGAAGACATGGACTTTGTGCAGTCAGTCTGGGATTTGCTTGAAGAAACCAAGGGCATGGCCCAGAAAGCATTCAAGGAGTACTACGGCTACTACTTCGAAGAAGTGCAGGCAAGCCCCGTCGTGACATCTTGGGGCATCTATCGAGGCGGGTATGTTCCTGCGGCAACTGATCCGGCGCTTGTTGCCGGGCGTGATAAACAGCTTGAGCAGGATCTTTTTGACAGCCAAAACGAATACAGGGACATGATGCCGGTCACTGAACCGGGATGGTCGAAGAGCCGCACAAAGAAGTGGGCGAAACCTCTGGTTCTCAATGCCGGCATCCTGGGGGCTCACATCCAGAGCGTAGTGAAATTTTCCATGATGGCTCCGGCCGTGAAAAACGTGCAGCGCATTGTGAAGGATCGTCGCTTTGCGGAGGCTCTGAACCGCATTGACCCACAGGCAATCGGAGATATGCTCGCGCCATGGCTGAGGCGTTCGGCCACGCAAACGGTGTCAACTCCGACAGACCGTTTCGGCAGGATGCTCAATCAAGCACGCGGCCTTGCCGGCATGAGTTTGATGGCGGCAAACGTAGCCAACACGATTCAGCAATACACGGGCTTTGCAATCGCTATGAACGAAGTCGGAGCTAAGAACACAGCGATTGGTCTCAAAACATATCTGAGCGATCCCCGAAGCGCCTACAGTCGCGTTACCGAAGCTTCCGCTTTTATGAAAGGCCGACTGGAAGATTTTGGTTTTGAATTCCAGAATGAAGCCAACCGTATTGCCTCAAGCCGAGCACCGACCACCGCTGAACAGATTCGGGACTGGACGCAGCGCAAAGCCTACTTCATGCAGACCTTGGCTCAGAAAACCATTGATATTCCCGTGTGGCTGGCTGCCTACAATCAGGCAGTCACCGAAAAAGGGATGACAGACGAGGACGCGGCGTTTTACGCTGACGGCGTTGTGCGTCGCACACAATCCTCGTTTGCCCCGGAAAATGTGGCCAGAGTCGAAACAGGCAGCCCGTTGGCTCGTTCGATTTTGGTGTTCTACAACTACTTCAATATGCAGTGGAACCTGTTGCGCGAGCATTATCAGCAGGCTCGGCAAACAAAGCGTTATGGCCGATTCATTCTTGATTTCGCCATGATTGTTGCTCTTCCGGCGGTGCTTTCAGAAGTGATTTCGCAGGCCTTCTCAGGATTTGATACGGGAGACGACGATGATTGGGATGCGGTTGATGGTTTGGCTCTGATGACGACAGCGGTCAACAAAAATGTCGTCGCGATGCTTCCTTACGTCGGCAACATCATCAACATGACCGGCACTCGTCTGTCAAAGGGCGACTATGGTGAAGTGACGGAAGTTTCTCGGATGCTCTTCGGTAGCAATCCCTACAACGACCGACTTGTCAGTGTTCCGCTGATGAGTCTTTTTGAGAACTCTGCTGAAGGTCTGAAGAACGCCTTACTGTTGCTCACGAGCGATGAATACGACCCAGACCCGAGACGATCCATGCGCAACACGCTCGACTTGCTGACGTTGGCAACGGGCATCCCGTTTGCGGCTTTGAAGAAGCCTGCCGGTTACGCAGCCAGTTATGTTGCCGGGGATATTGAGCCCGACAATCCGGTTGATTTAGCCCGAGGGATCATCAGCGGCAGGGATGTTGACGCGGAATAATCGTCCATAAACCTGACAGGCTTGGTGCGAGACTCTGAAGCAAACTGAACAGGGTCTCGCAATGGCACTTTCTTCTGAAACCCGTCGGTCGCCGCGATACGTCGGAACCGGAACGGAAACCACTTTCACATTCGCTTTTAAGCTTCTCAAGTCAACCGATCTTGATGTCCTCGTAGCTTTGAGTGGGCAGGAAGAAACGTCGCTTGATCAAAGCGATTATTCGGTTGCGCTCAATGAAAGTCAGGACAACAATCCCGGCGGCACAGTGACGCTTTCGACGCCGCTTGCAAAAGATGCGGCACTCGTGATCATCTCCAACACGCCGTACCTGCAGCCAACAACTTACACCAATCGAGGCGGGTTCTATCCGGAGCAGCTCAACACAAACCTTGATCGCCTGACGATCCTTACGCAACAACTCAAGGAAAAAACTGACCGTGCGGTTATGGTTGATGCGACCGACACGATGACTCCCCAGGAGATGAAGCAGCAACTTCTGGAGGTCGCGGCGTCCGCCAGTACATATCGCGATGAGGCTCAGGCCGCAGCAGAAGCAGCGGCAGCCTCCGAGTCTGCAGCGCAGACGGCACAGGCTGCAGCAGAACTGGCTCAGGGCAAGGCCGAAGAGGCCTATCAGGATACGCAGGATGCGGCTGAGCAAGCAATCGAGGACATTGGGACTGCCAAGACATCTGCCATCTCAGAGATTCAGCAGACCGAGCAGACGTCCAAGACGGCTGTCGCAAAAGAGGGCACGAATCAGATCGGACTGGTTCAGGCTGAGGGCACCAAGCAAATTGGGCTTGTTGGCAATAAAGGCTCTGAACAGATCACTGCTGTTGGCAATGCAGGCTCCGCGCAGATTCAGGCCGTAGGTGCCAAGGGGACCGAGCAGATCGGTTTGGTGCAGACCGAAGGCACGACTCAGGTCAATGCTGTTAAACAGGCCGGCACCACGCAGGTCAAGGCGGTCCAAGACGAAGGTGCAACGCAAGTTCAGGCCGTCACAACGGTTGGTAACGAGAAGATTGCGGCAGCGACGGAGCAAGCCGAAGCCGCAGCAGCGTTCGCGTCAGCAGCTGAGCAGGCGCGTGACGATGCGCGTGGCTATGCCAATGACGCGTCGCAAGGGCAAATTCAGGCTGACTGGGCACAGACGGATTCCACCCAAAAGGACTTCATCAAAAATCGACCTGCGACTTTTCCGCCGTCCTCTCACACCCACGAGATCGCTCAGGTCAATGGGCTGCAAACTGCCTTGGACAGCAAGCAACCCGAAGGCAATTACTCGACTGTGGGACACAAGCACACGAAGTCTGAAATCACGGACTTCGCGCACACCCATGGTACGGCCGACATTACCGGGTTTGATACGGCTCTGGCTGGTAAGGCGAATGTCACGCACACCCACGCAATCATCGACATCACGGGGTTGCAGGCGGCGCTCGACGCCACTGTGAAGACGACGGGCGACCAAACGATCGAAGGCACCAAAACCTTCATGGCCAAGATCGTGGCTTCTGCCGGCGTTCAGGGCAAAGCCGATTCGGCGAGTACGTCCGACGACGCCCAGTCCATATTGGCTGCCTTCCAAGAATTCGCAACGGAGAACAACATTGTCTGACGATCTGAAAACTTTAGTCGCACAGGAAGTCGCCAAGCAACTGGCGGCAGTCACGCCTAGTCAAGACGTTTTGAAGACGCTGCGTTTTCTAACGTCGCCGCCGGTCGTGCCGATAACCGAGTCGAAGGTATTGACAATAAACGACTTCAATCGCGTTTTGATGTATACGACACCGAGCAACACAGCTTCGTCAATTGAGCTTACTTTGCCTGCTCCGGCGGATTGCGTCGGCAAGCAAGTCACAGTTCTCAATATTGGGTTCCCGGGCAGTGTTGTTACGGTAAGACCCAATAGTAGTGAACAGTTTTATGGGAATTTGTGGAGTGCTTCTACAGCTTATCAGGATCTGCGTAATGGCTCATCAATGACTTTGATAAGTGACGGAATTAACTGGATGGTAGTTAATGGTGGGTCGGTTGACGCAATTGCCGAGGGCGGAGGCTACGCCAACGAAATCGTGTCTGCGTGGTACAAGAAACTGCAATCCGGCATGGTCTGGATGGGCGGAACGGCGGCTCTTAACGGAACGACCTCAATCCAAATTTCTTTGCCTACAGCATTGAAAGAAAACGACTGGCCAATTGTTGTTGCTACGCCATTGTGGAGCTCCGCTTCTGATATTCCACAAGTGAGTTACGACCAAGTTTCAACTACGGGATTTACTTTGTATTCAAGCAAATCGGCAGTAGTTGTTTGGCATGCCTATGGGTACTGGAGATAAGAATGGCAACAGCAAACGAAACGGTCAAAAAGGTATTGAATGGTTTGAAGCAGAAAATTGCCTCTATGGGGGGGGGTATCGGCAGACCCCACGACTAAGGCGGTTCTGGAGTGGTTCAAGAGCCAGCTTGGTAAAGCCGATCAGGTGGTCGAGGAGTGGCACGAGGGTGCGAATTTTTACAGGAAGTATTCGTCAGGATTCATTGAGCAGGGTGGAATAGCTGTTGGGAATGAGGTTGTAAAAGTTACCTTCGGAGTTCCGTTCACGAGTGGCAGTTATGGAAGCGGATATGTGGTTGTTGCACTGGCTGAGTACGCAACAGTTGGAATAACGCCTGAGGAGAGAGCCGAGGTTATGGCTTACTCAAAAACACCAACAAGCGTGGACCTCCACGGATACGCTCACGGGTCTGACGTAAGAATTAATTGGTACGCATTTGGCTATTAAGGAGCATTGAAAATGGAAGAAAACGACTTTTTTATTGGACAAATTTTTGAGGAAACCTATCCTCCCGAAGCAGCTGTCCATTGCAACTCGCATGGCGACCGGTACATCAAAGAGATCGAAAAGACGACCGAAGGCAAACGCCAGTTTCAGATCGTGGCGGTGCCGGAGCCGTCCACTGAGGAGATCGCCGCACAAGTGCGAGCAAAGCGCGATGCCTTGCTGGCAGAGACCGACTTCCTGATGATGCCCGATTACCCTCTCGGCGAAGAAGACTCAGTTGCGCTGAAGACGTATCGCCAGGAGCTGCGCGACGTGCCGATTCAGGAAGGCTTCCCGAGTGAAGTCACCTGGCCTGATCTTCCCGCAACGATTTCCAAAAAGGTGGCTTAAATGGCAACAGCTAATCCGACCGTCAAAGCGGTCTTAAACCACCTCCTTCAGAATGGGGGGGGGTATTTCTAAAGTAATAGAAGAATGGGTAAGCGAGGACGGAAAACAGTGGTACAGAGTTTGGTCTAGTGGATTCATTGAGTAGGGAGGAAATGACTATGGAACTGTTTTCGCGACGAGAAGAAATATAGTGTTTATAAAACCTTTTACGAAAACAGTTGTGAGCCTTTTATTTGGTTCCGCTGGAGAACCCAACAACACTACGTTTGAGGGCGGTGTTGTTATGAATGGTGGAAACTCTTTGACTTTGACGGGATTCACATATTCGGGAGTTTCAGGTGAAAATCATGTGAATAATTCTACGAGTTGGTACGCCTGCGGCTACTGAACCCTTTGCCCGCTGATGCGGGCTTTTTTGTGCCTGCTACATGAAGTCGGATTGCTCCGAAAGAATGCTTGTGCGCGTGAGCTGTCCATAAAGGTCAATCATGGCGGTGGACAATCGAAGCAGTTCTTTTTGGGGGAGCATCTCAAATGACGAAAGACGAGGCTAAGGCGCTTTTAGAAAAGTTTGGTATGAAGGTCGACGAAGTGAGCGATGAGCTTGAGGCGAAGATCACGGAGTGGAAATCCGGCCTTGACGCAGAGACGCGCCGAGCCGTGCGCCCGTACTGGATCACGATTTCTGTGATCGCCTTTGTGCTCGGCTGCGGCGTTGGGCATCTCTTCTTCTGAGAGCCAGTAGATGATCCAGAGGCTTGCGGATTTTGCGGCCGTTCTGCCCACGGGGTTTGAACTGCCGTGGCGAACTATACGAAAGAGAACCCGGGAGCATGGGTTAGTGAATAAGAAACCTCCGCAGTGATTGATTATGAAACTTGAACTGAAGTCAAAGGCAATCAATGAGAATTCATCATATTTATGTACCACACGGCCACAGGTAACAACTGATTCACAGCAACTATTGTGGCAGACAAAGCGGCATAGATTGCGGCGTTCGCATTGTAGTCGGCTTGAATTTTGATTTGAGCGCGCATCTCTTCGTTGGTGAGTTCATGCTCAACGATGATTTTGCTAGCTTGTGCCGATGCCATCCATTTGGTTGCGGCGAAAAAGCCAGAAATTGCGGACGCTACTGTGATTAGAAACGAAAAAAGGTCAAGGCCGCTGTAGTGGAAAGGACCCCAGACCAAAGCAGGCGTATAGAACGCCATGAACTTTTTAACCTCGTACATCAAACATTCACTATCCGGTTCAAATAAGAGGCAATTATGCAACGTCTTCAAAGTTTATCCAGTCTTGATATAGCCGGAATTTGTGCTGCCTTTGCCGGTTTCTGTGGATCGCTTTCGTACGGACTTAAGGTCGAGGAAGGACATCCGTTTAAATGGAGCGAATTCGTGCTTCACACGATTACGAGTGCTGTATTTGGGCTGATGACTTACGAGATCTTGTCCTACTACGGGATGCCTCCGCAAGTGTCAGGTGCCTTGTGTGGTATGGCTGGATGGATGGGAACCAGAGGCGCGCGAATCATTGAAATCGTTATTAGAAAGCGCGCTGGAGTGACGAAGGAAGAACTCGAAGGAGAAAAAAATGCCGACTCGCGGGCTCCGAAACAATAATCCGGGAAACATCGACAAGACGGGCGAAGTTTGGGAAGGGCAGGAGTTGCCCGGAAGCGACCAACGTTTTTGCACGTTCTCGAGTATGGCCTACGGCTGCCGCGCTTTGATCCGGACATTGATGACTTATCACTCGAAATACGGTCTTTCGAGTGTGCGACAAATCATCAATCGCTGGGCGCCTCCAGTTGAGAACAACACGGACGCATACGTTGATCACGTGTGCCGGCGCCTTGGCGTCGCGCCGGATCATCCTTTGGACTTTGGCAACCCTCAGGTCTATTTGCACCTGGCGCGTGCTATTGCCTACCACGAGAATGGGGCTGCGGCTGACAGCATCAGCCTTGGCACGTGGATGGAGGGGGCCGAACTTGCCGGGCTAAAGGTGTGAGCATGAAGACTTGGGTAAAAGTAGCTGCGTACTTAGTGGTTGGGGTTCTGATCTTTGTGTCCGGATACCGTTATGCAGCCTCTATATATAAGGCAGAGATTGCCCAGCTGCGTGAAGAGCATGCTCAAGCAACGAAGGAGCTGACTGATGAATATCGAGAAAGAGAACGGAGCCAAGCCCAACAGCTCGCAGACGCATGGGATCAGGTTGAGCGCGCTCGTGCTGAGTCTGCCGATCTGCGTGCTGATGTTGACCGGGTGCGCAACCAAGCCACTGCCCTTGAGCGTAAACTGTCCAGAGCCAACACCGCTTCCTGCGCATCTGAAAGAAAGTTGCTTGCCGGATGCACAAGCTTGCTCGCGAGAGGCGCAGACTTGGTTGAGCGATGTGAAAACGTGGCTCGAGACAGCGCATCAAAGCACGACGCGGTAATAGAGCTTCACTTAAGCAACTAAATTTTTGGTAGCAACAAGGGTAGTAACGAGAAAATGGTCGCTCTGAATCCCTTGTAGATTATGGCTAGTTCGAACCGCGCCGCCCCACGAAATTCCAGGAAAAGGAGATGTGCCAATTCGGTTCGTCTCCTTTTTTTATTTTTCAGTTCCGGCCGAAAATTATTTTGGCGAGCGCATGCACAGCGACGGCAACGACACAGAAGAAGATCGCCAGATCCACCGGCATTGCGAAAAAGAGCTCGTTTCGCTCGACCGTGATGTAGGACATTTCGCACATTAGAAGAAAGGCAAAATCGCGACGAACCCAAATCTGAACGGACAACACGATCAATATCGCCAAAATTCCGTACTTGCCGAAAATGACTACCCACCCAGGAACTCGAGTTTTCAGAGACGTTTCCCACTTATCCAGGACAAGCCGCGCGTGCAGCCCGACGTGAACGGCTGCAGCCAGGAAGAACCACATGGAAAGTGACACATGGACCGTTCGATAGGAAAGATCCATGCGCCAAACCTGCGGTGTTACGGAAGCAAACAGAGTCTGCGAGCACATCACACCGGAGATGAAGGAGGCGGCAAAGGTCGCAAGCAAGACGACGTTGGAAATCGTGCTGATACGGTTTTTGACTGACGGACGGCGTGGGCGCCTGACTGCCGTGCCGAACCAGGCTCCGAAGTGTTGCCGCAGCCAGGTGCGATTGACAAGCAAGTGCGTGCAGACGATGAGAAGACTTGCCGTGCTCAGCATCTCATGCAGCGGGTTTTGAGTGAGGCGGTCGTACATAACTACGAAAAAGAGCAACAGCAAAACCGCATCAAGGCGCATGCGCCGAGTCCAATTGAGCAGAGGATCGGCGGTTTCGAAGCAAGAAACAATCCTCATGGCATTTTCTCGGTTTTAACGAGTGCCTACCTTTTTCCCAAGCACGTATGCCATTTGCGGGAAATCGGTTGATTCACACATGCCGCGGGTGCCGCTGTCCGTAGCAACGACTCGCCCGGCATCGGTCCAGCCCATGTATCGAACTAAGGTTTCGTAATGGGACTCCAGAGCGGTATACGTCCAATCGTTGTTGTTCCAGGCCGACGGTCTGACGAGGACTGTGAAGTTGGCTATTGATGGCGTAGAAGCGGTCGATCACAAGCTTGAGCTGCGCGGAAAATCCGAAGTAGTACAACGGTGTACTCAGGACAACAAGGTCGCAGTCGATGAGATGAGGATTGAGCTCGAACATGTCATCACGATAGACGCACGGCGACGAGCCCAGACCGCAATGGTCGCACCCGCTGCAGGCTGTGACGCGCCTGAAGGCGGCATCGAATCGATAGATTTCGGCCCCGACTTCCTTGGCGCCGCGAATGAACTCGTCGGTCAGCAAAAAGGAAGCGCCTCGACGATGCGGACTGCCGGTGACGACCGTGATTTTCTTTGGCGCAGAGGCGGCAGCTACAGGCAAGACACCGGCGGCGGCAACCGCAGCGGCGGTCTGAAGCAGTTTCCTGCGTTCGACGAAGCGAATCGGATGTACGAGGTCGGAGACGTTCTGTGTTGACATTTTTTTTCTCCATTGGTGAGCCGAAGGCCGTAGTGAAAGCTTTCGGCTCGGTAAGACAATCCTGCACAATGAGGGCGCTTGAAGCCTGGCCTGCATGAGGCGAGCTGTCCCGTTACTTCGCCTGGACGCTGCGTTTTGCGAGGATGCGATCAAGAACGCTCTGAGCCGTCTTGGCGTAGTCGGCTCCGACTTCCGTTTCGATGACCTTGACGAAATCGCGCATCTGTTCCGGTGTGGTGCCGGTGTTCATTGCGGCGTTGAAGTGGAAGTTCATCTGGCCAGCAGTGCCGGTCATGCCGCCCAACGCGCCGATGGTCGCCAGTTCGCGGCTCTGAGCGTCGAGGTTGTCGCGAATGAAGATGTCGCAAAAGAGATGTTCTTTGAGGAACGTGTCGATTCCGGGAGCAAAGAGCTGATAGCCGGACGGAGGTGGAATTTCGGTGCGACCGCCCAGTTTGGCGCGGACTTTGGCTCCGTATTCACTACTGTCCAAATTGAATTGCAAAGCCAGAAGGTTTTGCAAAATTCGAGGGGGTGACCGAAGGGCCGGCCCCTTTTTCATGACTATGTCAGATATTTAAGGTGCTGCAGATAACAAAAATGGCGAGGAAGCATGTAAATTGGAAAGTCGCTAAACAACCCAACACAGCCCTCGCCATGGCCAGCAATTCTACAGACTTTGCTCTTCAGAATGCACCTACCAGCTTCTTTGCGCAGTTGATTGATCTACTGCCCAAAAATCGCCTACTGGCGCATTTTGACAAACATTGCCCCCGACGCAGTGCCACCAAGTTCAGCGCTTGGGATCATTTCATCGCCCTGCTCTTCTGCCATCTCGCCGGCTGCGATTCGTTGCGCGAACTTGACGACGGGCTGTATTCGGCTTGTGGCAAGCTCAACCACCTCGATGCCAAGCCTATGAAGCGCACAGCGCTTGCCTATGCCAACCAGACACGTTCCTATCGAATCTTCGAACAGTGCTACATGCTGTTGTTGGATTACTTTAAGCCGATGTTGGGGCGAAGGAAACTTCAAAAAGCCTTTGAAATCGCTAGATTCGACAACCATCACCGTCTGTCTGAGCCGCTTTGACTGGGCGAAATATCGCACATCGAAAGGTGGGTTCAAACTTCACACCATCATCGACAATGACCACTTAATGCCGTGCGTAATGAATCTGACTACCGGAAAGGTACACGATGCCGCACTGGCACAAACAACCATCGAGAAACTGCCTGCCGCCAACATAACGGTCGTTATGGATCGCGGCTACAACGACTACTCGCTCTTTGCCTGGCTCTCGAAGCGAGGCACTACATTCGTCACTCGCCTCAAGGACAATGCCGTAACGACGCCGCTGAAGAAGGGGTGCCGCAGCGAGGGTGACAACTATGGCGATTACCAGTTTGAATTCGATAGTCCTGCCGGACGAGAAGCTTGCGGCGCTGTACAAGGAACGCTGGCAGATCGAGCTCTTCTTCAAGAAAATCAAGCAGAACCTGAAGATCAAAAGCTTCATTGGCACCAACGAAAACGCCGTCATGAGCCAAATTTGGACAGCTGCCATTGTGACGCTGCTCATCGAGGTGCTCAAGCAGAGATCCTTGCACAAATGGTCTTTTCCAAAGCTTCTGCACTTCGTCCGTCTGAATCTCATGACACACAAAAGTCTGCGAGTCTGGCTTGACTATCCTGATGTACGAATGAATGACGGAAAACGAAACCTGGAAAAGCCTCCGGAGATAGGAATACAGGCGCAATTACCCTTTTAATCGCAAGAGAGGGGCTAATTTTTGTCCCGAAAATGCAAGCCTTTGATTTGAAAGGAGGTGACTTCCGTCTAAGCGGGAATGCATATTTTCAATTTGGACAGCAGTGAAAAAAGAGAATAAAAACAAAGTGTTAAAGTATATTCGGAAGAAAAAAGGAAAAAACGCACAAAAAATATTTGACAAAAGAGTCGGAGGCGATCATAATTCGCAACCTCGTTTGACGGGAAGCCAAAAATGAGTCGCGAACGACGACTCTTTTTTATCGCCCGAAAATGAGAAGAGCGAAAAGAAAACAAAAAAATTTTCGGAAAGCTCTTGACAAGACGAAATGAACTTTTATAGAATTTCGATCTTGTCGCTGCTACGGCAGCAACGAAAAGTTCTTTAAAAACTAGGCAACGAACCGATAAG
>ENA-UEQO01000087-UEQO01000087.1-human-gut-metagenome-genome-assembly--contig:-NODE-87-length-95037-cov-7.920187_pt1 | contig 95037 bp, 87 predicted proteins | sample MGYA00242938_ERZ507940 | MGnify/ENA primary metagenome ERZ507940 (study PRJEB26167, sample SAMN06115517) | human gut metagenome | host: Homo sapiens | place: China:Chongqing | collected 2014-12-03... | reverse complement strand
GCACTGCTTCACAGACAATATAAAACCGCGCGAACCGAACTCGCCGTCATCTGCTATTGAAGTTAAGGCAGATGACGTCTCAGACAGCGGCTTCGCGCGGTTATGTTTTGTTCGACATACAGGTGGCATTTATGCCACCTGTTGTCTGGTGCCGCAAGGGACACACGGGAATCCTAAAATTGTCTGCGGGTTGCGGACACACCCGCGGAGTGCTCCAAACTTGGAAAGACACGGATCATCGAAGATGCAAACATTCGGCTGGTTAGAAATGCTACATTTTTTGAACCGAATTTCCAGATACATTCCATCAGAAATCGAAGGGCAAGATCTTCTTCTCCTATTTCTTCTCACGTCAAAAGGGGCTGCCCGTTTCAAGCGACTGCCCCTCTTTTTCGGCTCATAGGAAAATGCTTCCTATACAGCAAAAAACTGATATAATAGACAAAGAGCAATACAGGGTGTTACTTGAAGAGGAGTTCTGTGAGACACCGGAGGGAGAAAGGATGATTGTATGTAATAACTGCGGTGCGTCATATGCAGACGATGCACCGCGCTGCCCGTACTGTGGTGGCGACAACTTTGAAAAATCTGTGCAGGTGCACGAGGATACGATCAATGACTTAAAAAGAGAGAAGCAGCAGTGGGAGGAGAAGCCCCAGCGGGTGGCGAAAGCAGGGATGTCTATGGCGGCGAAGGTTCTGATTACTGTGATTGTGGCGGGACTTTTGATTAGTGCCGGTATATATGTGGCCATGCGTATTCATACGGTTGCTTCGGATAACAGAGAGCAGGCAGTACTCGAAAAGCTGGAGAAGATGTATCAGCAGCAGGACTACAGCGGAATCTGTACTTATATGAAAAAGCACAATACATTGTATGGTGAAGCATTTCGCAAGTACCGGCTGGTAGAGACACTGGAAAACGATACAAAGGATTATCTGATAACACCTGAGGGAGAGTATCTGGAGAGAATTATCCGTGAGAAAAAACCAACTGGACTGAGCGATGTGAGCTATATCATAGATGCACTTATTGTCTGCCAGAAAAGTGAAGCAGCTGATTATAAATATGAAGAACAGGAGGCAGTCGCTTATTACCGAGAGTATTGCTCTGCGTATTTAAATGAGCATTATGAATTGACGGAGGAAGAGATAAAGGAAGTGATGGACGGGTATGATCCATCAGACAAAGATAATCAGAGCAATCTGGAGCGGATGATGCAGGAGCGGGCATTTTCCCATCTTACGGAATAAAAGCGAGGGCGTGTGCGAAGATGATATGTAAAAAATGCGGATATGATTATCCGGCGAAAGAACTGAAATGTCCCTACTGCGGGGAGCCAAACCCGCTTGGAGAAAAGTGGAGAAACGAGGAAAATCTGGCGAGAAAGGAGACACTGCTCGCCAAAGCAAAGATCATCCATTCCATGCCGCTGTATGTGGCGGATAAAGTGATGAATGTAATTCTGCTGGTTGTTGTGGCAGTGACAGCGATTACGATTCTGGTGCTCGCGATTGGAGTTGGTCTGGAGAACATTCACATTACCTGCCAGCGGAATCGGGCGTCTGTATAGGAGGCGGAAGAACTGCTTGCGGCAGAGGATTATACCGGACTTTACGATTATCTGCATTCCTATGAGGTGTATGGGCAGGAGGAATTTGAAAAATATACGGAGCGCGTCCGGCTGTATGACGACGATCAGGCATTTATGAGAGATCTGTTCCGCATCCAGGAGGTGTTAGACTGGCCCACCGGGCAGCAGATGCGTCCAAACTGGGTGAAATATGTGCTTCTGGACGGGAAGGATATTCTCGAAATGGAGACAGATTTTTCCTACCGCGGGCTGGAGTATGAAGAAAACAAGGAATACTATGATGACATGAAACAGGACGTGGCAGCGGCACTGCTTGGTATTCTGGAAATGACGGAGGAGGAACTGGCGGATCTGATGGGGATGGAGCGCGACTCGGAGGAGATGGACGAACTGATACGCCGGATCTTTGAGAGAAAGGGCTGGGATTATGAGGAAGATTAAAAATATAAAAATACTCTGGAAATTTTCGGATGAGACTGGAAACTACGAGGTAAATATGTCGACGCTGGCAGTCAAGGCAGCCGGATGTGTGATTGCGCTGTTTTTCGTGTTCTCGATATTGTGGGCTTTGATTGATACCGCTGTGGATGAGGGAAAATATTCCGGCGATGCCTATCATCTGGACTGGTGTGAAAGGGAGTACATAGATCGCGGATATCATGAATTATATGATACATTGGATTTGTACCGGCTAACCAGTGACAAGTATGCTCTCTACTGGGAGATGGTGAACGGATACAGGGATCACACGCTGTATGGTGCATATCGGGCACTTGGCGAGACGGGGATTGACGAAGTCTCCTATGAGACGGAGAACGGCACGGCGACACTGCCGATCCCTGTGGAGAAAAAGCGCGTTTTGTACGGGCGCAGGGTGCTTGACAATGCGAGTACCTGCGAATTTGAGGAGAATCAGCGCTACCTGACGAAGTTCGCGGATGAAGTGGAATAGCAGTTTTCTAATGAGAAAAATATTTCATTTACTGCACTTGACGAAACCCTTCTTATTTAGTATAGTATAGCTAAAGTTAGTTAAGACTAACTTACATAGCAGAATACAGAGATATAGCAGGAGGGAAAAGTGTTGGATAAGATTTATGTAGTATACTGGTCACAGTCAGGAAATACACAGGCGATGGCAGAGGCAGTCGGTGCCGGAATCACTGCAGCAGGTAAGGAAGCCGCAGTGGTGGACGTAAGCAGCGTCTCTACAGATGAATTAAAGAATGCAAAGGCATTTGCACTCGGATGCCCGGCAATGGGGGCTGAGGTTCTTGAGGAGGGCGAGATGGAGCCTTTCGTAACCGAGGTGGAAGGATTTGCGGCAGGCAAGACCATCGGTCTGTTCGGTTCCTATGGCTGGGGAGACGGGCAGTGGATGCGTGACTGGGTAGACCGCATGTCATCCGCAGGTGCGAATGTATTAAACGGCGAAGGCGTGATCTGTAAGGAGGCACCGGACGATGAGGCTGTGGCTGCCTGCACTGATCTCGGTAAGCAGCTTGCGGCGGTGTAGTTATGAGCGTTGTGATTGTAGGTGGACATGACCGCATGGTCTGCCAGTACAAAAAGATCTGTAAGGAACATAACTGTAAAGCGAAGGTATTTACACAGATGCCGGCAAAGCTCGGGAACCAGATCGGATCACCGGATCTGATCATTCTCTTCACCAACACCGTATCACATAAGATGGTACGGTGTGCGGTGGCAGAGGCGGAGCGCTGCAATGCGGATGTGGTGAGAAGCCATACCAGCAGCGGAAGTGCACTTACAGAGATTCTGGAGAGGGTTTGCGGATAAATAAAAGAGACTGCCGCATGACGGCAGATTCCCAAAAGATCCTGGCTGGTCCGGTTGGACAGGCCGGGATTTTTTTGATGAGAAAAATAACACAATAAAACACTTGCAATATACCCCAATGGGGTATATAATGAGCCTGCAAATGAGGAATAGAAACAGACTTGCGGGTAAATAGTAAGAAAGAGGGCAAAGCGTATGGCAGAGGAAAAGGAATGCTGCTGTTCCCATAAGACAAAGGAACGGTCAGAGAAAGAATACAAGGATATGATTCACCGTTTAAACCGCATCGAGGGACAGATTCGCGGAATTAAGGGAATGGTGGAGCGGGATGCTTACTGTACGGATATTCTGGTACAGGTGGCGGCTGTGAATGCGGCGCTCAACAGTTTTAACAAGGTGCTTCTCGCCAATCATATCAAGACCTGCGTGACGAATGATATCCGCGAGGGCAGGGAGGAGACTGTCGACGAACTGGTGACGGTGCTCCAGAAATTGATGAAATAGATGGGAGAGGGAGGAAGATGAAGCAATATACAGTGACGGGAATGAGCTGTGCGGCGTGCAGCGCGCGCGTGGAAAAAGCAGTGTCGGAGGTGCCGGGTGTGACATCCTGCGCGGTGAGTCTTCTGACGAATTCCATGGGCGTCGAGGGAACCGCGGCGCCGCAGGAGATCATCCGGGCGGTTGAGAACGCCGGATACGGCGCTGCCGAGAAGAAGCGGGGCGGCGCGGGAACCGCTGGAGCAGGGGAGGCGATGCCGCAGGAAGAGATGTTAAAGGACCGGGAGACGCCTCTTTTAAAAAAGAGACTGGTGGCTTCGGTAGGTTTTCTGGCAGTGCTGATGTATTTTTCCATGGGACACATGATGTGGGGATGGCCGCTGCCGGCGTTCTTTGAAGGAAACCATGTGGCGATGGGGCTGGTACAGCTTTTGCTGACGGTGGTGATCATGGTCATCAACCAGAAGTTCTTTATCAGCGGATTCAAGAGTCTCTGGCACCGGGCACCGAATATGGATACACTCGTAGCGCTGGGGGCAACGGCGGCGTTCGGTTACAGTACCTACGCACTCTTTGCAATGACCGATGCGCAGGTGCGCGGCGATATGGACGGGGTCATGCGCTATATGCACGAGTTCTACTTTGAATCGGCGGCGATGATTTTGACGCTGATCACGGTCGGAAAAATGCTCGAGTCGCGGTCAAAAGGCAAGACGACCGATGCGCTCAAGAGCCTGATGAGCCTGGCACCGAAGACAGCCACCATCGTGCGTGACGGTGTGGAACAGGAGGTTCCGGTCGCGCAGGTCAAAAAGGGAGACGTCTTCGTGGTGCGCCCGGGGGAGAACATACCCGTGGACGGTATCATCCTCGAGGGCAGCAGTGCCGTGAATGAGGCGGCGCTGACCGGCGAGAGCATACCGGTGGACAAGGCACCAGGAGATGAAGTCTCCGCGGCGACCGTGAACCAGTCCGGCTTTTTAAAATGCGAGGCGGCGCGAGTCGGCGAGGATACAACCTTATCCCAGATCATCCAGATGGTCAGCGATGCCGCGGCGACCAAGGCGCCGATTGCCAAGATTGCCGATAAGGTATCGGGCGTATTTGTACCGACGGTCATTGGAATTGCGATCGTGACACTGATTGTGTGGCTGCTTGCCGGAAAGCCGGTCGGCTTTGCGCTGGCGAGAGCGATCTCTGTTCTGGTCATCAGCTGCCCGTGTGCACTCGGACTTGCCACTCCGGTAGCCATCATGGTCGGAAACGGCATGGGTGCTAAGAACGGTATTATGTTCAAGACGGCAGTCTCTCTGGAGGAGACCGGAAAAATGCAGATTGTAGCGCTCGATAAGACCGGAACCATCACGAGCGGAGAGCCGCGGGTTACGGATGTCCTTCCGGCGGAAGGCGTTCCGGCGGAGGAGCTGCTGCATGCGGCAGGGATTCTGGAGCAGAAGAGCGAGCATCCGCTTGCAAAGGCCGTTCTTGCCTACGTGAAGGAGCAGGCCGGGGCAAAGGCGCAGTCCGGCGGGAAGAGGGCGCCTGCGGCAGACGGAGCATCTGGCGGAGCGGACGGCTTAGAAGATATGCTGACCGATTTCATGGCGCTTCCGGGCAATGGTCTGACCGGTGTGCGGGATGGAAGACGGCTTTACGGCGGCAATCTCATCTTTATCGAGCAGCACGTGAAGGTGTCCGATGCCATGAAGCGGCAGGCAGAGCAGCTCGCCATGCAGGGCAAGACGCCGCTGTTTTTTGCAAAGGATGAGAAGCTGCTCGGCGTAATCGCCGTGGCGGATGTCATCAAGGAGGACAGCCCGCGTGCGGTGGCAGAACTGCAGAACATGGGAATCTATGTGGTGATGCTGACCGGCGACAATGAGCGGACGGCGCAGGCGATCGGAAAAGAGGCAGGCGTGGACGAGGTGATCGCCGGCGTGCTTCCGGACGGCAAGGAGCAGGTGGTAAGAGAACTGCAGAAAAAGGGCAAAGTGGTCATGGTCGGCGATGGAATCAATGACGCGCCGGCGCTTACAAGGGCGGATATCGGAATGGCGATCGGCGCCGGAACGGATATTGCCATTGATGCCGCGGATGTCGTGCTGATGAAGAGCCGCCTGTCGGATGTGCCTGCGGCAATCCGCTTGAGCCGCGCAACCCTGCGCAATATTCATGAAAATCTGTTCTGGGCATTTTTCTACAATATTATCGGCATTCCTCTTGCGGCAGGCGTGTGGATTCCGCTGTTCGGCTGGCAGTTAAACCCGATGTTCGGTGCGGCAGCCATGAGCTTATCCAGCTTCTGTGTTGTGACCAACGCGCTGCGCCTGAATCTGTTCCGGATGTATGACGCCGGAAAAGACCGCAGGATCAAAAATGCGGTGACAGGGCAGACCGCCGCAGCTGCGGCGAAGGAGCCGGATGACGCTTTGGAGAAGAAATCAGAAACAAATCAAAAAAAGGAGAATGAGACAATGAAAAAGACAATGAAGATTAACGGTATGATGTGTGGACACTGTGAGGCGAGAGTCAAGAAGGCACTCGAAGCGGTAGAAGGCGTGCAGGAGGCTGTAGTCAGCCACGAGGCAGGAAACGCGGTTGTGACGCTTAGCAGCGACGTGGCGGATGAGGTCTTAAAGAAGGCGGTTGAGGATCAGGATTACGAGGTGGTTTTTGTCGAATCCTAGAAAATAAGGTCAAAAGTTTCATTGACTTTATGAGGTCGGCTTGGTACAGTGAAAGGTAGGAGGAATGTTATGCGTTATGTACCACTCAAGGAGGCGGAACCGGGCATGGTTCTTGCAGCCGACCTTTATGATTCCGTCGGAAGAACGCTGATTGGCTGCCATTGCGAATTGACGGAGAGCTATCTGGAAAAACTGGAAGCTTACGGATTCGACGGTATATATATAGAAGATAAACTTTCAGAGGGCATCACGATTGAGAGTGTGATTACGCCGCAGTTAAGGCAGGAGGGACAGGAGCGCATCCGTGCCTGCGACATTGACGGATGTAAGCTGATTGCCAGACGCATGGTGGAGGAGATTTTATCCTGCGGAAATGTGTCTCTTGATCTTACGGACTTAAGAAGCTACGACGATTACACTTACGCACATTCTGTGAACGTGGCGGTATACTGCGGCGTCATTGGAATGGGTATGGGGATGAGTGAAGTGGAGCTGGGGCATCTTGTGACTGCGGCATTGCTTCATGACCTCGGAAAGCTGCAGATCCCGGATGAGATCTTAAACAAGCCGGGACGTCTGACACAGGAAGAATATCTGATTATGAAATCTCACGCAACACTGTCGTACCAGATTATCAGTGAGCGGTGGGATATTTCTGCGCATATCAAGGAGGCCGTGCTGCATCACCATGAAAATGTGGACGGAAGCGGATACCCGGACGGGCTGGAAGGCGCGCAGCAGACGATGTTTACCAGGATTCTGCACGTGGCGGATGTCTATGATGCACTTACGTCCAGGCGCCCGTACAAGGAGCCATACGCACCGTACGAGGCGACAGAGTATCTGATGGGCGGCTGCGGCATCATGTTTGACCGCGAGGTAGTGGAGACACTTCTAAAGTATGTGCCGCTCTACCCGAAGGGAACGATGGTTACGCTTTCCGATGGAAGAGAAGCCATCATCTATGAGAATTTTGGCGTACATAATTTAAGACCCGTAGTGCGTCTGATGGACGGGGAACTGTTGGATCTGTCCAACGAAGCGAACTACCATATTACATTGCGTATGAAGACGGAATCCGGCTTCTCCACGGAAGAGGCAGAAAAGGAGCGCAACGAGATGATACGGCCGCCGGTACGCTGCCGGATCATGGTTGTGGACGATATGAAGACGAATCTGCAGATGCTGCGTGGCATTTTAGAGCCGTTATATGATGTCATCCTGATGAAATCCGGTCACCAGGCATTGCTGTATTTGAAAAAACATCCGGCGCCGGATCTGGTGCTGATGGATATCGATATGCCGGAGATGGACGGTATCGAGACGGCCAAACGCATTATGGAGATGACGGATCACACGGTGCCGATCCTGTTCGTCACGGCGCTCTGCGACAGACAGACGGTCACGCTGTGCCGGAATCTGGACGCGGCAGGTTACATTGTAAGACCGTACAAGCCGGTCTTTGTCAAGACAGAGATCAAGAGGATTCTGATGGGGCGGAGTGAGATTGAATGATATTATTGGTTCAGATAATATGTCTTTGTTATACGCTGTATGTACTGCAGGAATATGCCACTTCTGGTGCATATTCCAGACAGCACAGGCTGCTGCCGCTGCTGGTCGGACTGATCGGTGTATATAATTTCTATCAGGTTGTCCTTACGCTCACCGGACAGACAGAACTGTTCGGGCGTTTGAAGGACATGCTCTTAATTCAGGTGCTTTATCTGATTCTTATCTATATCATGGATTTTCTGAAAATCCATATCCCCTACGGGGTGCAGTGGATTATGTTTTGTGTGCTGCTCGCGCTGAATGTGATTGTTTTTATGCGCTACCGGCAGCCGGAAATCTATCACATTTATTTCAGAATTTACTTAATCGGATGTACGGCGGCGATCGTTGCAATGGGGACCTACACCTATCTGCGCCGTTCCCTGACCATGCATGAGCATCAGATTGCTAATCTGCTCTATATTGTGCTGCTCGTGAATGCAGCAGCGATGTGCGCGGAAAAGTTTTTTACTATTCCGGGCAATCTTCTGATGCTGTCAGCTACAACCGGTGTCTGCGGTGCGGTTCATTATCTGATCCAGACGGATCAGCTGATGGATACGGGCGAGCTTCTGCGCGAGCGGCTGTACGATGACTCGGATACGGCAGTGGTACTGCTGGATACCAATTTTTACTGCGTTGATGCGAACCGCAGCGGCAGAAGTCTGTTTGCGGGTCCGATGCAGTTGTATGAGAGAGACAGCCGCAGGCACCGCGGATACATGCAGGAGGCGGAGGAACTGGCGAAGTCCATACAGGAGGGAAAAAAGAGCCGGGAGATCGAGAAGAACGGACAGTATTATCAGTGTCAGTGTACACCGGTGTACTATTCAGGGAGACTCCGTGGATATATTCTCGGTGCCTGGGATATTACCAGCCCGAAAAAAGAGACGCAGCTGATGCAGGCATTAAAGGGAAAAGCAGAGATGCAGACGGCGCGGAAAAGTGATTTCCTCGCGCAGATGAGCCATGACCTGAAAAGCCCGCTGCACGCCATCATCGGAATCACGGATATTTTAAGCAGCCGCAAGGAACTCACGGCAAGTGACCGTGCACTCCTGCTTCACATCAAGGGAGCTGGGAACAGCCTTGTGGAACAGGTGAATGCGATTCTTGACTATTCCAGAATTGAGGCAGGAAAGTTCGAGCTGATGGCGGAGTGCTACCGGCTGGATCAGGTGCTCGAGGAGGTGGCACACATGTGTGTCATCAATCTGCAGTCGAAGAGGGTGTGGTTTGAGGCCTGTATACAGGGAGAATTCCCGGAGAAAATGTATGGGGATGCCATGCGCGTCCGGGAAATTTTGCAGAATCTGCTCGCAAATGCGGTCAAGTTCACAGAGGAGGGCGAGATCCGCTGTGTGATTACCTGTGAGGCAATCCGGGATTCCTCGGATGTGATGGTCCGCTGCAGGGTGTCGGACACCGGCACCGGAATGACAAGCGAACAGCTGCGGCAGGGATTTGATTCGTATGTGAGCTATGCGGCAGAGAGCGGACAGTCGGGAAATGGACTGGGACTTAGCATTGTAAAGGAACTTGCAAACCGTATGGGAGGCAGTGTCCGCGCCGAGAGCAACGGCACCAGGGGAACCACGATTACCGTGGAAATCCGGCAGAAGGTGTGCGGAAGCACCCTGCATGATGCGGTGTGCTATACGACGGACAGTCTGCTGCGCGAGTCAGTGGTCTATACGGAGCGGATCCAGCCGACATGGATCTATCCGGGGGCACATGTTCTGCTCGCGGATGATATGCGGATCAATCAGGAGATTTTCCAGGAACTCGCAGCGCCGTGGCGGTTTACACTGGATGTTGTGCGCAACGGAAAGGAGGCTGTGGAGGCGGCAGCGCGGAAGGAGTATCAGCTGATTTTTCTGGATCAGAGGATGCCGGAAAAAAATGGCGATGAGGCGGCGAAGGAGATCCGCCAGTTTTGCGATATCCCAATGGTACTTATGACTGCTGATATTACCGCGGAGTTAAAGCATCGGAATCGCAGACCGGAATTTACGGCGTATCTGGACAAGCCGATCGATGTGTCAGAGCTAAAGAAAGTGATTGAGACTTATCTGCCTGTCGCAGAGCGCAGGGATTTCCTGCTTCACGCGCAGATGAACCATGGGGCATACCGCCGTCTCTTGCAGACGTTTTTGCAGGAGACGGGATCGCTTGCAGCAGAACTGCCGGGCTATGTGCCGGAGCAGCTGGAGCTTTTCGGAACGAAAGTGCACGGAATCAAGGGCGCCAGCCAGCAGATCGGCAGACAGGCGTTAAGCGAGAGCGCAGAAATCATGGAAATGGCGGCAAAGACAGAAAATATCCGGTACATGGAAAAGCATATGACAGAGTTTTTGGAGACGATCCGGCACACGTTAGAGAGTGTCGAGGATGAATTAAAGAATCTGCCGCAGGAGACATCCGGGGAAGAGACAGCAGCCGGGGACGCACCGGAGGAAAAGCAGCAGATTCTGGCACAGCTTAGGGAAGCTTTTGATGCGTGTGACCTGCCCGGGATTGAGCAGGGACTTTCCCGGTTTGCGCGTGCCCATCTGACAGCGGAGGAACGGGAACTGTTGACAGAACTGCATGCGGCATATGAGAACCTGGATTACGAAGAGGGAAGCGAACTGCTTTCCGGCCGGATGCTGTGATAGAAGTGAAAGAAAAAATGATTGTTTTGTACAAGTTACGCGATTGATAGTGTGAGAAAAATTCCCCTCGCAGAGATATACTGTGCGTAGAATAGAAATCCGGAGTTCCCGGAGAACAGACAGAATATCCGAAATGGATTCGTACAGGGGGAAAACTATGAATCTGGCAGAAATTACACATCGGGCGTATTTTTTAGACTGCTATCCGCTTGATGAGAGACATTTAAAAATCAGTATTCAGACAGGAAAAGATGTGGACGAGGTGATCCTCTGGGCGGGCGACCCGTATTCCGCCGGGATTGCTGAGAACGAGCAGAACTGGCAGGGCGAGCGGGTGCCGATGGAACTGGAGCGCGAACTGGCGCACAGAAATGTATATAGTGCCGTCCTCACACCGGCGTACCGCAGGGTCAAGTACCATTTTGAGATCACCGGCGGCGGGGAGAGTGTCTGCCTGTATGAGGATGGATTTGTGAAAGCGGCAGAGCGTTTTCCAGCGGACCGGATGATCCAGCGTTTTATCTATCCGTGGATGAACCGGGCAGATGTTATGAAGGTGCCGGACTGGGCGGAGAAGATCGTGTGGTATCAGATTTTCCCGGATCGTTTCTGCAGAAAAAATCCGGGAGAAAAGCGTCATTCCTGCCGGGAATGGGCTTGTCAGGAGGATGCAACCTGGAAGGAGTTTTACGGGGGTGATCTGGCGGGAATCCGCAGCCGCCTTGCCTATATTGCAGACCTCGGCGTCGGAGGTATTTACTTAAATCCGATTCTGTGGTCGGATTCCAACCACCGGTACGACACGATCGACTACCACAGCGTGGAGCCGGATATCGGCACGGAGGAAGAACTGAAGACGTTGATTGCGGAGGCGCATGCGCTCGGACTTCGTGTGATGATCGATGCGGTATTTAATCATTGCGGAGCGAAGTGCGCGCTTTGGCAGGACGTGCTGGAAAAGGGACCGCAGTCCAGCTACTACCACTGGTTTTGCGTGAACCGCTGGCCGATCGATGCGCAGACCCACGCGACGAAGCAGGGGGATTATTTCTCGTTTGCGTTTGTCGACAATATGCCAAAATTTGATACCAGTGAGCCGGACGTGATGGAGTATCTGACCGGCATTGCAAAGCACTGGGTATGTGACTGGAAGGTTGACGGAATCCGTTTTGATGTCGGCAACGAGATTTCACATGCATTTTTAAAACATCTGCGTCTGGAATTGAAAAAGTGCAATCCAAAGCTTTTCCTGCTCGGCGAGATCTGGCATGATTCTTTCCCGTGGCTGCTCGGCGACGAGTATGATTCGACGATGAACTATCCGTTTCTGGCGTGTGTGAATAACTTCTGGGCAGATAAGACACAGAGTGGTACGGATTTTATGCATGGCATCAACCAGTGTTACAGCATGTACTACGAGCAGGTGAACCGGGTGTTGTTTAACCTGTTAGATTCCCATGATACGGACCGTCTGATGGAGAGATGTCACGGCAATGCGGATACGTTTCTGGCACAGCTTACAGTTCTGTTCACCATGCAGGGCGCGCCGGGCATCTACTACGGCACCGAGATCGGTATGGACGGAGGCGGAACAAAGGCGAACCGGAAGTGCATGCCGTGGGAGGAGATCGATGCGGGCAGCTTTGCGGAACTGACCGGACAGGTAAAGCAGCTGATTGCGATGCGCAGGCAGTATCCGCAGACAAGGAGCGGAAAAGTGGTATGGGATGTCAGAGAGGATTCCAGATTGTTACATTATTATAAGAAAAAAGAAGGACAAAAAACGCTGGAGGTCTGCATTAACGCCGGGGAGGAACCGGTGCGGACAGGGGAGCGGGGACTGCCGGAGCCGGAGGACTGCCTGTTCGCGAACGGATTGGAGCACGGAAGCTTAAGACCGCAGGGCGTTTTCATAAGATTAGTGTGAACATGACACTGCCGTATCGGATCCCGTCTGATGCGGCGGTGTCAGCAGCTCCACTGCAATCCGGAGGCAGAGTGTCTGCATGGATTCCATATCAAACTGACTGCAGAGGGAAGTCTCCAGCTGGGTGTGCGCAAAGCTTTCCAGAAGCTGGATACCTAAATAGATGCGTTCCCTGAGCGCCGGAAGTCCTGCGTATGCGGGGGGACATTTCTGCACGAGGGTATCGACCGCATCGAGCAGAATCCGGTGATAGGCATCCCGGACAGCCAAAATCTTCTGTGTTTTTTGTTCGCAGGTGTGATAAAATGAATTTACAATGGTTTTTACAGGAAAATGTATTGAGGGGAATTCCATATGTTAAAGGTTTTTTTAGCGGAAGATGAGATCGTTATGCGGGAGGGCATAAAGAACAACATCGACTGGCAGGGGGAAGGCTTTGAATTTGTCGGTGACGCGGGCGACGGGGAGCTCGCCTATCCGATCATCCAGAAGACGAGACCGGATATTCTGATCACGGACATTAAGATGCCGTTCATGGATGGACTGGAGCTGAGCCGTCTCGTGAAGCACGAGCTGCCGGAGACCAAGATCATACTCCTGAGCGGGTATGACGAGTTCCAGTATGCAAAAGAGGCAATCGACATCGGAATCACGGATTATCTGGTGAAGCCGGTCACGGGTGCACAGCTGATCGGGACACTCAAGAAGATCGGTCAGAAGATCGAGGAGGAGCGCGGGAAGCAGAAGCAGCAGGCGCCGGAGGAGGCGAGATCTGCCGGCAGGCAGCGGCTGTTCCGGCACATGGTCTCCGGAAAGCATACCTATGCGTCGGTGTTCCAGGAGGCGAAGGAGCTGGGACTTGAGCTGATTGCGGAGCAGTACAATATCATGCTGCTCCAGCTGTTCTCCGAGGAGAAGGAGGATGTCCTGCCGGAGAAGATAAAAGCCTTCGAGCAGGAGCTGGAGAAGTACATGGAGCAGTCCGGCAATCTGATTGTCGCAAAGCAGAGCCGGGCGGAGTACGATTTTGTGCTGAAGGGCACAGGGCAGCAGTCTCTCGCGGAGACGACAGAGCAGGTAAAAAGCCTGCTGGCAGAGTATTTCCGGAGAGAGACGGCGGTGGAGTATGTCGCGGCGCTCGGGACACCGGTGGAGCGTTTCAGCGAGCTGCAGCAGTGCTACCGGCAGACCAACCTGTGCTTTTCCAGACGCTATTCGGTAGAGCGCAACCAGATCCTTGAGGAGGAGACGCCGGGGGAGACTGCGGCGGAGGTTCTGGAGGATGTAAAGCTCGGGGAGCTGAATATCTCCAGCCTGAGCCAGCGGCAGGCAGAGGCTTTTCTGTACACGGGCACTAGGGAGGAGGTGTCCGGCTTCGTGGAGGATTACTTTGCACAGCTCGGGGACGGCAATGTAAAGTCTATCTTCCTGCGCCAGTACGTGGTGATGGATCTGTATGTGACGGCGGTTTCCGTTCTGGAGAAGAGCGGTTACAAGAGCAGGGATCTCGTGGAGCGGTGCGGCGATGCGAAGGAGATGGTAGCCTACCTGACCACGGTTGAGCAGACCAGGGAATATATTAAGAAGCTTTTTTCGGCGGTGCTGGATTTGCGCAGTGAGGCGGTGGACGGAAAATACGACGGCATCATGCAGAAGGCAAAGACCTACATCAACGATCATTTTGAGAAGGACGGGATTTCCCTGAATATGGTCGCAGCGGAGGTAAATCTGAGTCCGAGCCATTTCAGCACGGTATTCGGTCAGGAAATGGGAGAGACGTTTGTAGAATATCTTACAAGAATCCGCATGGAAAAAGCGAAGGAGCTGCTCAGGACGACGGGAAAGAAGGTAACGGAGATTGCCTTTGAGGTGGGCTACCGGGATGCGCATTATTTCAGCAACCTGTTCAAGAAGACGCAGGGCTGCACACCGGGTGAGTACCGCAGCAGAGGGTAAAAGGGGAGATGGATATTGAAGAGAGGGTTTTCACTAAAGAGCAGGCTCTATATGCTGCTGCTGATCTGTGTGGTGCCGCTGACCATACTTCTGGCGTATCTTCTGATTATGACGAACAAGATTTCCTCCGAGTATGACGGGATTGTCAGGAGAATCACAAAGGCAAACGCGTACAACATCAATTTCAAGGAGGACATGGACTACGTGATGTATATTATCGTAGTCAATTCGGAGCGTGCCGAGGAGCTGGTGGACACGGAGCAGCCGCACCGGATGATACAGGCCGCGCGGGAGGTGTTCGGCGAGCTCTATGAGGAGGCAGATTCCGAGTACGCCGCGAACCGGCTGTCAAGCATACTAAAGAGTCTTGACACGCTGGAGGATCGTGTGGAGGAGATCGAGAAGGATGCGCTTGTGACCGGGCTTTATGAGACGAACATGGAGCGTCTGGATCTGAATATCCGCGTCCTGACGGAGCTGATACAGGAGCAGATCCAGTATTATATCTACTATGAGACAACGAACATGGAGGAGCTGCGGATGGGAATCCGCGCGGATGTGGAGAGTGCCATCACGGCGATCACAGTGATTCTCGTCCTGATACTGCTCGGGGCATGGATGGTCAGCAGGAGGATTGTGCGGGGCATCACGGAGCCCATCCAGCGGCTGTGTGAGGCTGCGCAGGCAGCGGGAAGCGGGGATTTTGCGATCCGGGCGCAGGACGAGGAGTTGGATGAGCTCTCGGTTCTGAACAGCAGCTTTAACCAGATGGTGGAGGAGATCGGGCATCTCGTGGAGGATATACGCGTGGAGGAGCTGAATCTGCGCGCGGCGGAGCTGCGCGTGCTGCAGGAGCAGATCAACCCGCATTTTCTGTACAATACACTGGACAACATCATCTGGCTCGCGGAGTCGAAGGACACGGAGCAGGTCGTGAGGATGGTGTCATCCCTGTCAAGCTTTTTTCGGACAACCTTAAGCAAGGGGCGGGAGTTCATCACGGTAAAGGAGGAGGAGCAGCACATCCGCAGCTACTTAGAGATCCAGCAGTTCCGCTACAGGGATATACTGGAATATGAGATTGCGATTCCGGAGGAGCTCTATGAATATGAGATCATCAAGCTGACGCTCCAGCCGCTTGTGGAGAATGCGCTCTACCACGGCATCAAGAACAAGCGCGGCGGCGGACATATCCGGGTGTCCGGTGCACTCTGCCAGGATGTCATGATTTTCAAGGTGCAGGATGACGGAATCGGAATGGACGGTGCGCGGCTTGCGCAGGTGTGCGCCATGCTCCGCGACGGGGAGCAGGGGCCGGAGCAGGAGGAGACGGGCGGCTTCGGACTGTTCAATGTCAACCAGCGTATCCAGCTCAATTATGGCAGGGAGTACGGACTGAAGATACAGAGCACCTACGGGCAGGGCACCGAGATCTGGGTGCGGATTCCGTGCCGGGCAGAGAAAATCAAAAGAAAACGCAACATTTCCAAAAAAATTACACCTTTTGAGGAAAATACGGCAAAATTGTGAATGAGCTGTTCATAATTTAGTAAAAAATTATACTTATTTCAAAAGCCAGTCGGTATTTTTTAAACCGTCCGAAAGCTATAATAGGTACATGGTTAAGGACTTAACCAAATCTAATAAAAACTTTGGGAGGTTTTTAAAATGAAAAAAAAGTTAGTGAGTGTACTGATGTGCATGGCAATGGGCGCAACCTTACTGGCAGGCTGCGGAAGCGAGGAGGCTGCTGACAGCAGCAACACAACGGCAGCAGATGCAGCAGACGCAGATACGGCAGCGGACAGCGAAGCAGCGGATGCTTCTGACGCAGCAGATGCGGCAGACGCAGCTGACGGGGATGTAATCACAATCGGCTTTGCACAGGTTGGCCATGAGTCTGACTGGCGTACCGCATCCACGAATTCCGCACAGTCCATCTTCTCGGCAGAGAACGGATATGATCTCCAGTTCGTTGACTGCGACCAGGATTCGGCAGTCCAGCTGGAGGCAGTACGTGGCTTCATCGAGCAGGATGTGGATTACATCATCATCGACCCGATCGTATCGACAGGCTGGGACACGGTACTGACAGAGTGCGAGGAGGCAGGTATTCCGGTTATCGTCATTGACCGTACGATTGATGATTCGGACAAATATATTTCATGGGTAGGCTCCAACTTCAAGAATGAGGGTCTTGCAGCAGGTGAGTGGTTAAAGGCTTACACGGATGCAAAGGGCATCAGCGACGTGAACGTGCTCGTTATCGAGGGAACAACCGGTGCTTCCGCACAGATCGGACGTACGGACGGCTTCAAGGAGATCGCAGATGCAAACGGCTGGAACATTCTGGATTCCCAGACCGGTGATTTCACACAGGCTGGCGGACAGGAGGTTATGGAGTCTTACATCAAGAGCTACGAGGGACAGTTCAATGTAGTGGTATGCCAGAACGATAACGAGGCATTTGGTGCGATGGATGCCATGAAGGCAGCAGGTATCTCCTATGGTGTGGACGGAGACGTGATCCTGATTTCCTTCGATGCCTGCACTGCAGGTCTTGAGTATGTAATGTCCGGCGACATCAATGCAGACTTCGAGTGCAACCCGCTTGCAGCTCCGTTTGTAGAGGATGTTATCCAGCAGTTAGAGTCCGGCAGCACACCTGACAAGGAAGTATACATGGTTGAGCACTGGTATGTAAATGAGGACATCCTTTCATCCATCACGGTAAACGGCGAGGAGCAGGAGCTTACCGTGGTTACACAGGAGATCGTTGACGCACAGTATTAAGACGGTCTGGCAACAGGATAAACATTATAGCAGGGACAGAGAAGAAGCTGCTTCACAGACAGGGAATTTGTAATGGGGGAGGCCCGTTGGTCTCTCCCAATTTTAAGGAAAGGGTGGAGTAAAATGGAGCATAATGTGGTACTGACCATGCGGGGGATTACCATGACATTTCCGGGCGTAAAGGCACTGGACAATGTGGATCTTACACTGCGGAAGGGCGAGATCATGGCACTGATGGGAGAAAATGGTGCCGGGAAATCTACACTGATCAAGTGTCTGACCGGAATCAACGCGTTCGATGCGGGAGAAATACGCGTTGACGGGATCGATGGACCGGTGGTCAATCATTCGACCCTGGATGCACAGAAAAAGGGCATATCCACGGTGTATCAGGAAGTCAATCTTTGCCCGAATTTGAGTGTGGCAGAAAATTTATTTATCGGCAGGGAGCCGAAGACAAAGCTTGGAACCATCGACTGGAAGACGATGACAGCAAAATCCAACAGGATTATTAAGAGCCTGGATCTTGATATTGACGTAACCAAAAATCTGGAAGAGTATTCACTGGCGCTCCAGCAGATGATTGCGATTGCAAGAGCGGTGGATATGGATTGTAAGGTACTGATTTTAGACGAGCCGACATCCTCCCTGGATGACCATGAGGTTGAAAAGCTGTTCGTTCTTATGCGGCAGCTGAAGGAAAAGGGTGTGGCGATTGTGTTTGTGACACACTTTCTGGAGCAGGTATACGCAGTCTGTGACCGGATCACAGTGCTCCGGAACGGCATACTGGTCGGAGAATATCCGATTGAGGAGCTGCCAAGGGTAAAGCTGGTTGCAGCGATGATGGGCAAGGATTTTGATGACCTTGCAGCTGTAAAATCAGAAGAGAAGAAGGATTTCACCAATGTGCCGGTGGTTATCGACGCGCAGGGCATGAGCCACAAGGGAAAGATCAAGCCGTTTGATTTACAGATACATAAGGGTGAGGTCGTGGGACTGACAGGTCTGCTTGGCTCGGGACGCAGTGAGCTGGCGCGTGTCATCTATGGAGCGGATAAAAACCAGACAGGTAAGCTGTTTGTCAACGGAAAAGAGGCAAAGATCAATGCGCCGATTGATGCGATGAATCTTGGAATGGGACTTCTTCCGGACGACAGAAAGGCAGAGGGCATTATCGCAGACTTATCTGTACGAGAAAATATAATTCTGGCAATGCAGGCAAAGCGCGGAATGTTTAAGCTGCTTCCAATGAGCAGACAGAACGAGATCGCAGACAAGTATATCGAGCTGCTGCAGATCAAGACGGCGAGCAGGGAGACCCTGATCGGGCAGCTCTCCGGCGGAAACCAGCAGAAGGTGATTCTGGCACGCTGGCTTGCCACAGATCCGGAATTCCTTATTCTGGATGAGCCGACCAGAGGTATCGATGTCGGGACAAAGACTGAGATCCAGAAGCTTGTGATCGAGCTTGCGGATCAGGGAAAGAGTCTGATCTTCATCTCTTCCGAGATTGAGGAGATGCTTAGAACATGCTCCAAGCTGGTGGTATTAAGGGATGGTCAGGAAGTGGGAGAGATCACTGAGGAACTGACCCAGGGGCATGTAATGCAGTCCATAGCAGGAGGTGGCAGGAATGAGTAAGTTTAAGAAGCTGGTCAGCCAGCCGTTGTTTTTACCGATTTTCTGTATGATACTGGTGATGGCGGTAAATATCATCTATGATGTGATGGCAGGAAATTTTGCATTTAACTTTTTTACCATCTCCATCCGCAACGGGGTATTGTACGGACGCATCATTGATATTTTAAACCGCGGCAGTGAGATTGCCGTTCTTGCCATCGGCATGACGCTGGTTGTGTCCTGCTCGGCAGGAACGGATATTTCCGTCGGCTCGGTCATGTCACTGGCGGCATCGTTCTGCTGCATGCTTCTGGCAGGCTACGGCGTGTCCTCCACCAACAGCCTTGCAGCGCCGCTGATCGTCGGTGTGCTTGGCGGCATCCTGATGGGATGTGCCTGCGGTGCGTTTAACGGTTTTCTGGTATCGTATCTGAATGTGCAGCCGATGGTGGCAACGCTGATCCTGTTTTCGGCGGCGAGGGCAATCGGACTTCTGCTCTGCAACAACATGATCGTATACGTCCGGGATGATTCCTTCAAAATCTTCGGCGGCTATCTCGGATTTATGCCGACACCGATCGTGGTTGCCATCGTGTGCATCCTGATCACATCGCTGGTGCTCCGCAAGACCGCACTGGGCTTATATATCCAGAGCGTCGGCATCAATAAGAAGGCTTCCCGCATCGCGGGCATCAATTCCGAGCGCATCATTTTCCTGTGCTATGTTGTCTGCGGATTGTGTGCAGGAATTGCCGGCATTGTTGCTTCCTCCCGGATCAGCTCTGCGGATTCCAACAACATCGGACTGAACTTCGAGCTGGATGCGATTCTGGCAGTTGCACTCGGCGGCAACAGCCTCGGCGGCGGAAAGTTCCGGCTGGCAGGCTCTATTATCGGTGCGTACACCATCCAGGCAATCACCACCACCCTGTATGCGCTCGGCATCTCGACCGAGCAGGCACCGGTGTACAAGGCGGTCATTGTTATCATTATTGTGGCAATCCAGGCACCTCCGTTTAAGGCATTTATGAAAAAAATGTCTGTAAGGAGACAGCTTGCCAAAGGAGGTGCTGCATAATGAAAGCGAAAAAATTAAATGGAAATACGGTTCTTCTGATAATTACCATCGCGTTATTTTTTGTGATGTATGCCGTGGGCTGTGTGATTTATTCCAATAAGGGCTTCACACATCTGCAGACGTTTTTGAACATCCTTATCAATAATGCGGGTCTGCTCTGCATCACCTGTGGAATGACCTGCGTGATGCTGACCGGCGGCATCGATATTTCCGTTGGCTCGCTGGTTGCCATGGACTGCATGATTCTTGCCGTCGGCATGGAGCGCTGGAACATGAATGCGGTTCTGCTCTGCATACTTGTGCTTGCCATCGGGATTGTGTTCGGCGTGGTGCAGGGCTTCTGTGTCGGCTATCTGAATATCCAGCCGTTCATTGTGACAATGGCGGGAATGTTCTTCGCCAGAGGCATGACAGCCGTGATCAGCACGGAACAGATCTCCATCAGCAGCAATGCATTTTTTGTAAAGCTTGCCAATACGAAGATCAGCCTTCCGTTTGGCTCCTATACCAACAACAAGGGCGTGGTGCAGGTTCCGTTTATCCGTGTATCGGTAATCGTGGCGCTGCTCGTGCTGATAGCCGTATTTTTCATGCTCCGCTATACCAAGTTCGGCAGAAGCCTTTACGCAGTCGGCGGAAGTGAGCAGTCGGCGACCATGATGGGACTGGACGTGAAGAAGACGAAGCTGAAGGCGTATGTGCTTTCCTCATTCCTCTGCTCGATCGGCGGCATCTGCTACTGCCTGAACACGATGTCGGGAAATGTGCAGCAGGCACTCGGACTTGAGATGGATGCCATTGCTTCCTCCGTTATCGGCGGTACATTATTGACAGGCGGTGTGGGAAATGTCATCGGCTCCTTCTTTGGTGTACTTATCAACGGAACGATTTCCACACTGGTGAAGACGAACGGCAAGCTGCTCAGCTCGTGGTCCAACATTGCGGTGGCTGCGCTGCTCTGCTTCTTCATCGTATTACAGAGTATCTTTGCAAAGATCAAAGAGAAGAGCAAATAAAAACAAGGCTGTCCAGGGGCTGTCCACTTCATGCGGCAGCCTTTTGGCTCCTCTATGGGAAAATACCGTGCTGCGTTAAAAAAGCACCCCGGGCAGGAGGTGCAGCCGGCAGGAGAAAAGGCGGGAGGAATATGAACATATTTCAGAAGAGGACTGTGGGAAAAAAAGGAATCGCGGCGGCGCTGCTTGCCAGCCAGCTGCTCTTTACAGCCGGCTGTGGGAGTGGGGAGCAGAGAGAGACTGCGGGACAGCTGGATACGGAGCAGACGATGCAGCAGGACGGCTATATTGTGGTCGGATATGTGCAGGTCGGCTCGGAATCCGACTGGAGAACCACCAACACACAGTCCTTTAAGGATGTGTTCACGCAGGAAAACGGCTACTATCTGATCTTCGAGGACGGACAGCAGAAGCAGGAGAACCAGGTGAAGGCAATCCGCAATCTGATCCTGCAGGAGGTGGATTATATCGTGCTCGACCCGATCGTGGAGACAGGCTGGGAATCCGTTCTGGAGGAGGCGAAGGAAGCCGGAATCCCGGTGATTCTGTCTGACCGCAGGGCGGAGATGGAGGACGACAGCCTGTATACATGCTGGGTGGGCAGTGACTTCGCGGAGGAGGGCAGGAACGCCGGGCACTGGCTGGAGAATTATCTGGAAAAGCAGGGGCGGAGCGGGGAGACAGTTCATATCGTATCTCTCCAGGGGACGCTGGGCTCCTCTGCACAGATCGGGCGGACAGACGGATTCGCAGAGGTTCTCCAGCAGAATGAAAACTGGGTGATGCTGGAGCGCCAGTCGGGAGATTTCACGCAGGCAAAGGGGCAGGAGGTTATGAAGGAATTTCTCGAAAAATACGAGGATATTGATGTTGTAATCAGCGAGAATGACAATATGACCTTTGGCGCTATCGAGGCGATCCGGGAGGCGGGCAGGACGATTGGCAGTGACGGGGACATTATTATCCTGTCCTTTGATGCGGTAAGGGATGCCCTCAAGGCAATCCAGACCGGGGACATCGCGGCTGATTTTGAATGCAATCCGCTGACAGCCCCGCTTGTGGAGGAGACGATCCGCCGCCTGGAGGCGGGGGAAAGCGTGGAGAAGATCCAGTATGTGGAGGAGACATATTTTGACTGTGAGATGGATCTCTCGGAGCTGTTGGAGAGCAGACCATATTAGGCAGGAAGTCCCTGCTTCTGCTGTCGGTAAAATTATCTGAAAAAATTAGCACTCACCTCTTGACAGTGCTAACAACTGGTGCTATAACATAATTGTAACAGGGAGAACAAAGCAGGCGGCGCATAGATATGTGCCGCCTGTATATCATAGGAAGAGAAAGAGAGGTACGCTTATGAACATTCAGAAATTTACACAAAAGTCAGTGGAAGCCATTAACGATTGCGAGAAGCTTGCCTATGAATATGGAAATCAGGAGATCGAGCAGGAGCATCTTCTGGTTGCACTCATGCGGCAGGAGGATGGACTGATTCCGAAGCTGATTGAGAAGATGGAGATTCAGAAGGAGCACTTCATGGATAACGCCGAGCGGCATCTGGCAGCGCGTGTCAAGGTGTCCGGCGGTCAGGTCTATGTCGGACAGGATTTAAATAAGGTGCTCATTCATGCCGAGGATGAGGCGAAGCAGATGGGGGACGAGTATGTTTCTGTCGAGCATCTGTTCCTGGCGCTGATCAAGTATCCGAATAAGGCATTGAAGGAGATCTTTAAGGAGTACGGCATTACCAGAGAACGGTTTTTGCAGGCGCTCTCGACAGTCCGCGGCAATCAGCGCGTGACATCGGACAATCCGGAAGCAACCTACGACACGCTGGAGAAGTACGGGTATGATATGGTAGCCCGTGCGAGAGACCAGAAGCTGGATCCGGTCATCGGACGTGATGATGAGATCCGGAATGTCGTGCGGATTCTGTCCCGTAAGACGAAAAACAACCCGGTGCTGATCGGTGAGCCGGGTGTCGGCAAGACGGCTGTTGTCGAGGGGCTTGCCCAGCGAATTGTAAAAGGCGATGTGCCGGAGGGCTTAAAGGACAAGAAATTGTTTGCACTGGATATGGGTGCGTTAATCGCAGGTGCAAAATACCGCGGTGAATTCGAGGAGCGGTTAAAGGCAGTGCTTGATGAGGTGAAAAGTTCCGAGGGACAGATTATCCTGTTCATTGATGAGCTTCACACGATCGTGGGTGCGGGCAAGACGGATGGTGCGATGGATGCCGGACAGCTGTTAAAGCCGATGCTTGCGCGTGGTGAGCTGCATTGTATCGGTGCGACGACCCTGGATGAGTACCGCGAATACATTGAAAAAGATGCGGCGCTCGAGCGTCGTTTCCAGCCGGTAATGGTGGATGAGCCGACGGTCGAGGATACCATCTCCATTCTGCGTGGATTGAAGGAACGCTACGAGGTTTTCCATGGAGTTAAGATTACAGATTCTGCGCTGGTATCAGCAGCAGTGCTCTCCAACCGTTATATTTCGGATCGTTTTCTTCCGGATAAAGCGATCGATCTGGTCGATGAGGCGTGCGCGCTGATCAAGACCGAGCTGGATTCCATGCCGACGGAACTGGACGAGTTGAACCGCCGTGTCATGCAGATGGAGATTGAGGAGACAGCGCTGAAAAAGGAGACCGACCGTCTGAGCCAGGAGCGTCTGGCAAATCTGCAGAAAGAACTGGCAGAGCTGCGCGATGAATTCAACACGAAGAAAGCGCAGTGGGAGAATGAGAAAAAGTCGGTAGAAAAAGTTCAGAAGCTGCGTGAGGAGATCGAAGCGGTCAAGAATGAGATCAAGATGGCACAGCAGAAGTACGATCTGGAGAAGGCAGCCGAACTGCAGTATGGCAAGCTGCCGCAGCTACAGAAACAGTTGGAGATTGAGGAGGAAGCCGTGAAGAAACGCGACCTTTCCCTGGTGCATGAAAACGTCAGTGAGGAAGAGATTGCGCGGATCATCTCCAGATGGACAGGAATTCCGGTGGCAAAGCTGACGGAGAGCGAGCGTAACAAGACGCTGCATCTCGACGAGGAACTGCACAAACGTGTCATCGGCCAGGATGAGGGCGTCACGAAAGTGACGGAAGCAATCATCCGTTCCAAAGCAGGTATCAAAGACCCGAGTAAGCCGATCGGATCATTCCTGTTCTTAGGACCGACCGGTGTTGGTAAGACAGAGCTTGCAAAGGCGCTTGCAGCAAGTCTCTTCGATGATGAGTCGAATATGGTGCGTCTTGATATGAGTGAGTATATGGAGAAATATTCCGTCTCCCGTCTGATCGGAGCGCCTCCAGGATATGTCGGATACGATGAGGGTGGACAGTTGACCGAGGCAGTGCGCAGAAAGCCGTATTCGGTGGTATTGTTTGATGAGGTGGAGAAGGCACATCCGGATGTGTTCAACGTTCTGTTGCAGGTACTGGACGATGGACGAATCACAGATTCACAGGGACGTACCGTCGATTTTAAGAATACAATCATCATCATGACATCGAACCTTGGATCAGCACATCTGCTTGAGGGCATCGATGCAAACGGGGATATCAATCCGGAGTGCGAAGCGGCAGTTATGGACGAACTGCGCGGACATTTCCGTCCGGAGTTTTTGAACCGTCTGGATGAGATTATTATGTTTAAGCCGCTGACGAAGGACAACATCGGTAACATCATCAACCTTCTGGTTGCAGATCTCAACAAACGTCTGGCAGACCGTGAGATCACGGTGGAGCTGACCGATGCGGCAAAGCAGTATATCGTGGAAAACGGATATGATCCGATCTACGGTGCAAGACCGTTAAAGCGGTTCTTACAGAAGCATGTGGAGACACTTTCCGCAAAGCTGATTCTTGCGGATAAAGTCAGGGAGGGAGATACGATTCTGATTGATGTCTCCGGAAATGAACTGACGGCAGCAGTGAAAGCGTGAGGGTTGATCTAAAACAGGAACAGAGAAGAGGGACGGAGGCAGAAAGCCTCCGCCCCTTTTTTTGTGTAATAGGGAACTTCGTTCCTATTACACAAAAACGCTCCGCGAGGATGCGCACCTCGCGGTGAGGTAAATAATGCTTTGCATACCGCGAGGGCGCGCAAGTGTGCGGCAAGCGCACACGTTGTTCTTGAGTGAAACGAAAGATTGAAAAATGCCTGTGAAGTCATTAAAATAAAACAGATACTACATATTTTAAAAGGATAGATACCGATGTATTTTTCAAAAGTGGGACAGGAGCGATGAAAAACAGGAAGATCATGATAGCAGGAATGCTTATCTGTGCGATAACTGCCGGGTGCGGGACGGCTTTACCGCACGCAGACGGGATGGGAGAGACGGAGCGAGAGACGAAGGAAGCTCAGTTAAATTCCTCAGATGAGACAGAGAAGATACAAAGTATTGCACAGGCGGAAGAGCAGACAGAAAATTCCGATGTGGAGGATGCGGACGATCAGCTTGCCGTCATTGCGCGGACAAGGAATCAGTGGGTGAATGATCCAGATTACGCAGATGAGATGTATCAGTTTGCGATAGCAGATCTTGATCACGATGGCAGACTGGAGCTGATTGTATCGAACTGTGGGGGAACCGGAATCTATACGTACAGCAGGTTTTACAGGGTGGAGGAGAATGGCACGTTAAAGGAACTGAAGACGTCTTTTGTAGAGGGGGATTCCCAACCGGATTTGATTGCGGATGAGCTTACCATGTATCGGAAAGAAACGAAAGAAACTTTGCAGGAATATTATATTGTGTATGATGATTTGAGGGTTTCGCCAGCGGAGCATCTCTATGCGACAGACGCCATGTCTGTTTTGGAGGATGAGATTAAGGTGGAGACTCTGGCAACCATGTCATGGCTGTATGTGGCGGGGAACAGCGGTGATGAAGGGGAGGCGCAGATTGTCTGTAAGGATGCGGACGGAAACCCGCTGACAGAGGAGGCGTATCAACAGTATGCCCAAACTTATTTTAAGAAGCAGGGCTATACGGAAGATACACTTCTGCTCCGCTGGACGGATATAGGGGAATTCATGGAAAAAACACAGGAGGGGGCAGAGGCATTTTTAAAGAAAACCTATGAGTGACCCTGCGCCTTTAAAAACTCCTGCAGGGCAGCGCGTTTTGCTTCATAATCAGATACTCCAAGATCATAAAGCTTCTGCTCTAGGGCAGCGTCCCTGGAGAAAGTGCCAAGCGGCAGATGGCGGCTCGGCGCAAAGATTAAGGCACGTCCCTCTTTTTCCAGCCGGTTGGAAAGATCAATCGAAGCCTGATAATTGATATGGCGGTGGTCGATCCCTTCGATGGTCTTGGGATATCTGCGCAGCATGCGCTTGTAGATCGGCCGGTGTGCCTCCGGCTGCTTCACGAAATCGCGCGGATTTGACAGGATGATGACAACCTTGTCGCAGCCGTGTTCTAAGGCATGGTGTACCGGGATAGAATCGGCAACACCGCCGTCGTAGTAGAAATGTCCGTTCACATTGACCGGGCGGCAGAACGCAGGAAGCGCGCAGGTCGCCATGATGGTGCGGTAGTCGTCGCGCACGATGTCGAACTTGGAAAAATAGGCTGCCTTTCCTGTGAGGGCATCCGTTGCCGGCATATAAAATTCAGCCGGATTTTTCATGATGGCATCGTAGTCAATCGGGTCGGCACCGTCTGAGTTGGTCAGCGTTCCGTAGATATATTCGAGCCCGAAGAGATTCCCGGTCCGAAGCAGGCTGCGGACGGAAAGATAGCGCGGATCGTCAAGGTGTACGGTATAGAAGCGCAGATTTCTGCCGCGCTGGCCGGCAAGGTAGGAGAGGGTGTTGGCAGCTCCGGCAGAGACGCCGATACAATAGTCGAATGTGATTTTATCATCTAAAAACCTGTCGAGAATGCCGGCACTGTAAGCGCATTTCATGCCGCCGCCCTCAACAATCAGTCCTGTTTTTCCCATAATGGATCAGATCCTTTCTGCTAATTCACGGAACGAATTATAGCATAAATAAAAAAGAAATGCATCTGTGTGAAAACGCAGACATTACAATTCGTGATTTCGCCTAATAGACATTTGACGGAAGAATGATTTATAATAATTTTTGTAGACAGGCACTTCCCACAGAGGAGGTACTTGTATATGGGAGAACATAACACCTGAACTACTGCATCTGTTTGCGTATTTAAAGCAGAGCACTGAGGAAGTTGCAGAGATGCATCCGGATGAAAAAATCCGTAATATTCATGAGAGAGTCAAATATCTAAAACGTGATCGAAAATTGGAGGCAGGCTATATGACGATGGAAGAGTATATCCGTGAGGAAGCGGAGCGAAGGGCAAAATTGATAGCACCTTCGATAGCGGAGTCAATGGCGGAGTCGATGGCAGAGTCGATGGCGGAGTCGATGGCAGAGTCGATGGCAGAGACGCTTGCGGAGTCGATGGCAGAGTCGATGGCAGAGACGCTTGCGAAGCCGATGGCGGAGTCGATGGCAGAGACGCTTGCGAAGCCGATGGCGGAGTCACTTGCAGCGTCAAAAGTAGCACAGAGTATATTGTCATTAGCAGCCGAGCTTGGAACAATTCCGGCAGAACAGCAGCAGCGCATCGCAGGAGAACAGGATGATGAGACACTGGAAAAGTGGCTGAAACTTGCTGCGCGCTCAACAACTGTGGAAGAGTTCCTGTCTGGAATGTAGAGACGAGTCTGTCTCATTCTTAAGCGGCGGGTCTGCCGCTATTATCAACCAAACAATTTCGGGACGTGTCTGTCTATCTATTTCTGTTATGGGAAAGCACGGGAATGATCCGTGAAAAGATTTGAATAATTCCGTTGTTCATAATATAATGAAAAAACGGAGGATTTATTATGTCATTTGCACATTTACACGTCCATACAGAGTACAGTCTGCTGGACGGTTCCAATAAAATCAAAGAATATGTAAAACGAATCAAGGAACTTGGCATGACAGCGGGAGCCATCACGGATCACGGTGTCATGTTCGGCGTGATTGATTTTTATAAGGAAGCGAAGAAGGCAGGGATCAATCCGGTTTTGGGATGCGAGGTCTACGTGGCACCGAACTCCAGATTTGACCGGGAGATGTCCCATGGGGAGGATCGCTATTATCACCTAGTGCTGTTGGCGGAGAATAACCAGGGGTATCAGAATCTCATGAAGATTGTATCGAAGGGATTTGTGGAGGGATACTACTATAAACCGCGTGTCGATATGGAACTTTTAGAACAGTATCATGAGGGGCTGATTGCGTTGAGTGCCTGTCTGGCAGGTGAGGTGCAGCGTTATCTTGTCAGAGGTCTTTATGATGAGGCGAAGAAGACGGCGCAGCGCTATGAGGCATGCTTCGGTAAGGGCAATTATTTCCTGGAACTGCAGGATCACGGAATTCCGGATCAGAAGACAGTGAATGCCGGTCTGATGCGGCTTAGCCAGGAACTGGGTATTGAACTTGTCGCCACCAACGACGTGCACTATACCTATGCGGAGGACTGGGAGGCACATGATATCCTGCTGTGCCTGCAGACAGGGAAAAAGTTGTCCGATGAGAACCGGATGCGCTATGAGGGCGGACAGTATTATGTCAAATCCGAGGAGGAGATGCGCGCACTTTTTCCCTATGCCGCGCAGGCAATCGAGAATACCCAGAAGATTGCAGACCGGTGTCATGTGGAGATTGAATTCGGCGTGACGAAGCTGCCGCACTTTACAGTGCCGGACGGGTATGATTCCTGGACGTATCTGAACAAATTGTGTCATGAGGGACTGATCCAGCGTTATCCGGACCGCCATGACGAGCTGCTGCCGCAGCTTGATTATGAGCTTTCCGTTATCCAGAAGATGGGATATGTCGATTACTTCCTGATCGTGTGGGATTTTATCAATTATGCCAGAACGCATGGCATCCCGGTCGGACCGGGGCGTGGAAGCGCGGCGGGAAGTCTTGTCTCCTACACGACCGGTATCACCAATATTGACCCGATCCGGTATAATCTTCTGTTTGAGCGTTTTTTAAATCCGGAGCGTGTCACGATGCCGGATATTGATATTGATTTCTGCTATGAGAGACGAAGTGAGGTCATTGACTATGTAATCGGGAAATACGGCAAGGACTGCGTGACACAGATCGTCACATTCGGTACGCTGGCTGCGCGCGGAGTCATCCGCGATGTGGGGCGTGTGATGGATCTGCCGTACAATTTCTGTGATACGATTGCGAAGAACATTCCAAACGAACTGAACATCACCATCGATAAGGCGCTTACCATGAATCCGGAGCTGCGCACCATGTACGAGACGGATGACACGGTGCATACACTCATCGATATGGCAAAACGTCTGGAAGGACTGCCGCGCCATACGTCCATGCATGCGGCGGGTGTCGTGATTTCACAGAAGGCGATGGATGAGTATGTACCGCTTTCCAGAGCTTCAGACGGCACGATTACCACGCAGTTCGTCATGACAACGATCGAGGAGCTCGGTCTGTTAAAAATGGACTTCCTCGGACTTCGGACGCTTACCGTAATCAAAGATGCCGTTGCCCTTGTGGAGAAGAATCACGGTGTGCGGATCGACGTCGATCACATCGATTATAATGACAACAGCGATCCGGATGCGATCCAGATTGATTACGGCGACAAGAAGGTGCTGGATGCGATTGGAACCGGAAAATGCGAGGGCGTCTTCCAGCTTGAAAGTGCCGGGATGAAGAACTTCATGAAGGAGTTAAAACCGCAGAGTCTGGAGGATGTTATCGCCGGAATCTCTCTGTACCGTCCGGGACCGATGGATTTCATTCCAAAGTACATTAAGGGAAAAAACGAGCCGGAGAGCATCACATACACCTGCAAGGAACTGGAACCGATCCTGGAGCCGACATATGGCTGTATTGTCTACCAGGAGCAGGTCATGCAGATCGTGCAGAATCTTGCCGGCTATTCCATGGGACAGGCGGATAACATCCGCCGTGCGATGAGTAAGAAAAAGCAGTATGTCATTGATGCGGAGCGCCACAATTTCGTTTACGGAAATGAGGAGCAGGGGATCAAAGGCTGTATTGCAAACGGTATCAGTGAGAAGGCGGCGAATGAGATCTACGATTCCATGGTGGATTTTGCGAAGTACGCATTCAACAAATCCCATGCGGCGGCATACGCGGTGGTCGCATATCAGACGGCGTATCTGAAATATTATTATCCGGTGGAATTTATGGCGGCGCTGATGACCTCCGTGATTGATAACCCGCGGAAGGTGGCGGAGTATATCTATACCTGCAGACAGATGGGAATCAAAGTGCTGGCCCCGGATATCAATGAGGGCGAGGGACGTTTTTCGGCGACGAAAGACGGCATCCGCTACGGACTGTATGCGATCAAGAGTATCGGGCGTTCGGTGGTGGATGCGATCATAGCGGAGCGGAATCAGAACGGTCCCTACCGTACCCTGCAGAATTTTATTGAGCGGGTGGCGGACTCTGAGGTAAACAAGCGCACCGTCGAAAATCTCATCAAATCCGGTGCCTGCGATACCTTAGACGGCAACAGACAGCAGATGATGATGGTGTACAACGCTCTGATGGATCAGCAGGTGCAGACGAAAAAGAAGTCGCTGGCGGGACAGATGAGCCTGTTTGATCTGGTGTCGGAGGAGGAGAAAAAAGCCTATGAGATTCAGTATCCCAACGTTGGAGAGTACAGCAAGGAGATCAAGCTTGGCTTTGAAAAGGAAGTCATCGGTATCTATCTGACCGGTCATCCGCTGGAGGAATACGAGGAGAAATGGCGCAGAATCATATCGGCAGTGACGTCGGATTTCCTGCTGGACGAGGAGAGCGGCGAGGTCAAGCTGCGGGATAACCAGAAGGTCATCATCGGCGGAATGATTACGGAGAAGAACATCAAATATACGAAGAATAATAAGACGATGGCATTTCTATTGCTCGAGGATCTGTTCGGTACGGTGGAGGTGATCGTATTCCCTGGCGAGTATGAGCGCTATCATACGCTGCTGAATGAGGATGAGAAGGTATTTATCCGCGGACATGCCAACGTGGAGGAGGATAAAAACGCCAAGATCGTCTGCGAGCAGATCTGTACGTTTGAACAGGCAGAGAACGGAATGCCACAGGAACAGCGCACTTACCGGCAGGGCGGAGGATACCGGCGCGGTGCAGGCGGGAATGCGGGCAGCAGTCCGGCATCCGCGGGAGACGGCGGATCAAGCCGTGGCGGTGCAGCCGCGCAGGTTCCAGCGCGGCGCGGCGATGAATTATGGCTTCAGTTTGAGACCAAGGAAGCGTTTGCGGAAAAAGAAAAAGAACTCTATGCCATGCTCCATGATTCGGATGGGAAAGACACGGTGGTGATCTATATTTCATCGGTCAAGGCGATGAAGCGGCTGCCCGAAAACTACAGTATCTGCATCGAACCGGAGATTGTGAACAATTTAACTAAGTTTTTGGGGGAAAATAACGTAAAAGTTGTCAAAAAGAGCATTGAAAAGAAGCCATAAAGAGATTAAAATAAGATAGATTAAATGGGTATATTATATGAGGAGGGAACGATAAATGGCGAAAGAGATAAACACCATTGGTGTACTCACGAGCGGCGGCGATGCCCCGGGTATGAACGCAGCAATCCGTGCAGTGGTTAGGGAAGCCATTGCAAAGGGTAAGAAAGTCAAGGGAATCAAGAGAGGTTATGCAGGACTTCTCCAGGAAGAGATCGTAGATATGGAAGCAAAAGACGTTTCCGATATCATCCAGCGCGGCGGTACTATTTTACAGACAGCACGCTGCATGGAGTTTAAGACACCGGAAGGTCAGCAGAAAGCAGCAGAGATCTGCAGGAAGCACGGAATCGACGGTATTATCGTTATCGGCGGTGACGGTTCTTTCAGAGGTGCGCAGAAGCTGGCGGCACTCGGCATCAACACGATCGGTCTTCCGGGAACGATTGACCTTGATATTGCATGTACAGAGTATACCATCGGTTTTGATACAGCGGTAAACACCGCAATGGAAGCGATCGACAAGGTACGTGATACCTCTACTTCTCATGAGCGTTGCAGCATCATCGAGGTTATGGGACGCGGCGCGGGCTATATTGCATTATGGTGCGGTATTGCGAACGGCGCAGAGGATATCCTGCTTCCGGAGAAATATGATTACGATGAGCAGAAGATTGTAAACCATATCATCGAGAACCGTAAGCGCGGCAAACAGCATCACATTATTGTCAATGCGGAGGGGATCGGACATTCTGCAAGCATGGCAAAGCGTATCGAGGCTGCAACCGGCGTTGAGACGCGTGCGACGATTCTGGGGCACATGCAGCGTGGCGGAAGCCCGACCTGTAAGGATCGTGTCTATGCATCCACGATGGGTGCGCTGGCAGTGGATCTGCTCTGCGAGGGCAAGAGCAACCGTGTCGTTGGTTATCGTCACGGTGATTTCGTGGATAACGACATCGATGAGGCACTTGCAATGCAGAAATCCATTCCGGAGTATCAGTATCAGATCAGCAAGAACCTTTCAATGTAAGATACATAACAGTATTTGGAACGATCATAAGACTCCATGGGCGGGAACTCATGGAGTTTTTTCAGCTTAGGGAACAAAAAGGAGCAGTCATGATTACGAGCAGCAGCAACCAGCAGATGAAAAATATTACGGCATTGATGAAAAAGGTAAAGGAGCGCAAAAGCCAGAACCTGTTTGTCGTGGAAGGCAGAAAGATGTTTGAGGAGGTCCCGCCGGAGTGGCTCTCTAAGGTTTATGTCTCCGAGCGCTTTCTGGAGGAACCGGAAGCGGAGCAGCTGCTTGCCGGAAAGATCTATGAAGTTGTTGCAGATGCGGTATTCAAGAGCATTTCCGACACACAGACGCCGCAGGGGATCTTATGTCTGGTGCGCATGCCGCAGTACCCGCTTTCCGATCTGCTGCGCGGGAACAGGACACATCTGCTGATCGTTGAGAGCATCCAGGACCCGGGGAATCTGGGAACCATGCTGCGGACCGGCGAGGGTGCGGGAATTACCGGCATTATTATGAACCGGACGACGGTGGATCTGTTTAATCCAAAGACCATCCGCTCTACGATGGGAAGCATTTACCGGGTACCCTACTATATTGCGGACGACCTGGCAGAGACGATCGGTGAATTAAAACGGCAGAAGGTTGGCATATACGCGGCGCATCTGAAGGGACAGATGCAGTATGACGAACCGTCCTACTGCAAAGGTACGGCGTTTCTGATCGGGAACGAGGGGAATGGATTGTCCGATGAGATCGCGGGGCTGGCAGATACCTACGTGCGGATACCGATGGAGGGAAGTGTGGAATCCCTGAATGCGGCAGTATCCGCAGCACTGCTTATGTATGAGACCAACAGGCAGAGGAGAAGGAACGGAAAATGAGAATCTGGTTTAAGATGATGAAGAACAACCACTTGCTGCGGGACACGACGATCACGGATGAGTCCGATGAGACAAGGACGCACAAAGTCTTTCATGCGCTCGAGGAAGTGTGCTATGAATTTGATCTCGGAAAACCGATCTGGCTGGAGGCGAATGTGAATGAATTCAAGCGCCATGCCAAGACGCGCTTTACGCAGGATTCCTTTATCGAGCAGATTGATTTTGATTTTCTGGAAATGCAGGTTATCGAGGAGGATTAAGCTGCATAAGTTATGGAAGGAAATAAAGAACCGGTTTCAGCAGGCTGTGTTTCGATTTGCCTAATCCCCCCGGAATATGGTATAATGTACATAAGCAATGAGCAGTGCCAAAATCGTAACAGCAAAAATTGCCTGCTTGCAGAGCACATTTTCGCTGGCACGATTTTGATAGGGCGACTGCCCGGTAGTCCAAGAAATCTGTGATTTCTTGGACGTGTACTGCGAAATACGCGCCCGCGAGTCCGGGAAGCCGGAGGTTTTCCGGACTTTTGCCGGAGCGTATTGCAATAAATGATAAGGGGAGACATCTGGAGGGGGAACATATGGACAAGCCGGTTGCGTTAGGGGAAGTAACCCTGGGTGAAGGCGTAGATAGCTGGAACACCATTATTTTTCTGTATAACTCGGCACTCAAGGAAGTGAGAACAAAGGTCGAGATTTTAAATGACGAATTTCAACAGGTACATCAGTACAATCCGATTGAATATATCAAGTCGCGCATCAAAGCGCCGGAGAGCATTGTCAAAAAGTTAAAGCGGTATGGCTATGACTCCTCGATCGACAATATGGTGAATTACATCAACGACATTGCGGGAATCCGGATTGTCTGTTCTTTTACGTCGGATATTTACCGCCTTGCCGAGATGATCGGCAAGCAGAATGATCTCACGGTAATCTCCGTGAAGGATTATATCCGGCATCCAAAGGAGAGCGGATACAAAAGCTATCACATGCTGGTGACGGTACCGATCTTTTTGTCGGACCGCATTATCGACACGAAGGTGGAGATTCAGATCCGGACGATGGCGATGGATTTCTGGGCAAGCCTCGAGCACAAGATCTACTATAAGTTTGAGGGAAATGCGCCGGATTACATCAGCAGGGATCTGCGCGAGTGTTCGGGAATCGTTTCCATGCTGGACGCAAAGATGCTCCAGCTCAATGAGGCAATTCTGGAGGCAAAGGCGGCACAGGAAGAGCAGGAGGGAGATACAGGTGCAGTATAATTATGATTTTGAGATCGCATCACTCTTAATTATGACAATTATATTACTGCACTTTGTATTCGTGCGCCAGTTTCCCGGGGAGAAGACACGGGTATTCGGCTGGCTTCTGTTTGTGTGTGAAGCAGAGTGTCTGATGAACATTCTATCATGTGTGGGATTAGCAAATGCAGCCCTCGTTCCGCAGCGTCTGAACGAGGTACTGGCGTTTGCTTTTTTTGTGCTGGAGGGGGCTTCGTCATATCTGATTTACCGGTATTTTATGGCGGCATGTGCGCTCCGCGGCAGGGAGAGAACGGTATTTGCGGCTGCCGGCATGATTCCGTTTGCCGTGTTTCTTGTGTTGGTGGCAGTGACGCCGGTGACTGGATTTTTTTATTACTTTAGGGATGGCAGTTATTATCAGGGCGTCGGCGCGGATTACGGATATGCGTATATTGTGATCTTCTTTTTGTTGGGGCTTCTGATTGTCGTGCGGCAGCATAAATATACCACGCTTCGCACGAAGGTCATCGTGTGCGCCTACACGGCTGTGGCAGCCGCCATGATCGGGTTGCAATACTGGCACAGGGAGATGCTTTGCACCAGCGTCAGCAATACGGTCGTGCTCATAATGCTCTATCTGCAGATTCAGAATCCGGTGGTGTTTCTGGACACGACAACAGGAATCGGGAACGGGACGGCATTTGAATCGCAGCTGGAGGACCGGCTCCGCAGAAAGGGCGAGGGCTATGTGCTCACGATTCATTTGAGCAAGTTTTATCATATCCACACGATTCTGGGTACCGAGAACAGCAATGAACTGCTGCGCGAGATCGGGGCGTATCTGTATAATCTGTGTGGAAAATTTCATGTGTTTCACACGGCAGGAGATGCATTTACGGTGTTTGCAGACACCAAAGAGCAGTGTGAAAGGTTAAAATGTGAGATACAAAAGCGGTTTGAAAGTGACTGGGTGGTGCAGGAGAACCGCATTGCGCTGGATATGGAGATGGTGGTGCAGCACTATCCGACGGACTTTAAGGCGATGGCGGAATATTACGGAATGCGGGAGTTCCTGCTTGAAAATGCGGGAAAGTCCGGCGCGCAGGTCATTGTGGAGGCGGATGCGGACATGATCGCACAGTACCGCCGCCGCAGAAAAGTGGAGATTGCCGTGGCGAGGGCGATCCGGGAGAAGGGGTTTCTGGTCTACTATCAGCCGGTATATTCCCTGAAGGAACGGCAGATTGTGTCCCTGGAAGCGCTGGTGCGGCTTAAGGATCCGGAATTGGGATTTATTTCGCCAGAGGAGTTTATTCCGCTTGCGGAGCGCGATGGCAATATCATCCATATCGGGGAACAGGTGCTGGAGCAGTGCTGCCGGTTTCTTTCAAAGCATGTGCTCTCGAACGGCTCGCTTGGAATCCGTACGATCCATGTGAACATTTCGATGGTGCAGTGTCTGCGCCAGAATCTGACTGAGACCATCCGGCCGGTGCTTGAGAGTTACCATATTCCGCCGTCCATGCTGACGCTGGAGGTGACGGAGCGCACGGCGATTGGCGCCCCGGAACGGATGCTGTGGCATATGCATGAGCTGGGAAAAATGGGAGTGTCGTTTGCACTTGACGATTATGGAAGCGGAAATGCGAACTGCTCCTATCTGATCCGTTTCCCGTTCCAGGAGATCAAGATCGACAAGGAGATCGTGTGGGCGTCGTTCCGCGACAAGGCGGCGCGCATCGTGCTTGAAAATGAGATTCACACCATCAAACAGCTGGGGATTCCGCTGATTATCGAGGGAATCGAAGAGCGGGAGCAGAGCGAAGCAATGGAACAGCTTGGGGTGGAATGTATTCAGGGATACTATTATGGCAGACCTCTGCCGGAACAGGAGTGCCTGCGGTATATCCGCACGTTTCAGGAGAAAGCGCAAAACGACAGGCAGCAGGCGGCTGTTTCAGGAGAAACGCAGGTGGAAGCCGGCCGGTGAGAGCCATTTGAGTCATACAGAAACAGGAAAGAAAGAGAAGAGACATGAATATTATTAACGCGGAGAATTTAACGAAATCATACACAGAGAGGAAGCTTTTGGACAAAGCTTCCTTTTATCTGCAGGAGGGAGAAAAAGTCGGGGTAATCGGTATCAACGGGACGGGAAAGTCCACCCTGTTAAAAATCATTGCGGGGCTGGAGGAACCGGATGAAGGCCAGGTGACCTGCGCCAACCATATCGTGGTAAGATACCTGCCGCAGAATCCGGTGTTTGATCCGGAGATGACGGTACTTGACAGTGTGCTGACACAGTGTGTCTTAAATTTTGTCGGCAGCGGGAGGACAGAGCGCACCGATGCAGACGCGCATGCACAGGAACAGAAATGGAGTCTTGAGAGCGATGCAAAAAGCATGATGACGCGCCTCGGCATTACCGATTTTACACAGAAGACCGGAGAGCTTTCCGGCGGGCAGAGAAAACGCCTGGCGCTCGTGGCAGCGCTTCTTGTGCCGTGCGATGTGCTGATTTTAGACGAGCCGACGAACCATCTGGATTCGGCGATGGCGGACTGGCTGGAAAATTATCTGAAAAAATGGCGCGGCGCGCTGGTGATGATCACGCATGACCGCTATTTTCTGGACAGTGTCTGTAACCGTATTGTCGAGGTGGACAAGGGGGCAATCTACAGCTATGAGACGAATTATTCCGGGTATCTGGAGCGGAAAGCGGAGCGGGAGGAGAGCGCCGAGGCGAGTGAGCGCAAGCGTCAGTCTGTACTGCGGAAGGAACTGGAATGGGTCAGACGGGGGGCAAAAGCGCGCACAACCAAGCAGAAGGGGCGCTTGCAGCGCTATGAAGAATTGAAGAATCAGAAGGCGCCGGAGCGCGACAGCCAGGTGGAGATGAGTTCCGTCTATTCCAGAATGGGAAAAACTACGATCGAGCTGGATCACATCACCAAGGGATATGACGGGCGGACGCTGCTGCGGGATTTTTCCTATATTTTTCTGAAAGGGGACAGGATCGGATTCATCGGGGCAAACGGAAGCGGCAAGACGACCCTGATGAAGATGATTGCGGGGCGCATCAAACCGGATGCAGGCACGATCACAGTCGGGGCAACGATCAAGATTGGCTACTATACGCAGGAGATTGAGACGGGCCGCGAAGCGGGAATCGCCTACATGGACCCGGAGGAAAAAGTGATCGATTATATCCGGAACACGGCGGAATACGTGCGGACAACGGACGGTCTGGTTTCGGCATCGAACATGCTGGAGCGTTTTTTGTTCCCAGCAGCGCAGCAGTACAGTCCGATCGGAAAGCTTTCTGGTGGAGAGCGGCGCAGACTGAATCTGCTGCGCGTGCTCATGGAGGCACCGAATGTACTGATTTTAGACGAGCCGACGAACGATCTGGACACGCAGACACTTGCGATTCTGGAAGATTATCTGGACAGCTATGAGGGAATCGTGATTGTGGTATCGCATGACCGGTATTTCCTCGACCGCGTGGTGCGGCGTATTTTTGCTTTCGAGGGAAACGGAGAGATCCGGCAGTACGAGGGTGGCTATACAGATTATGTCAACCGACTGGCGGAGGAAGGCAGAAAGCCGGGCGGGACGGTGGAAGTTCAGGGAATGACAGCACGCGGAGTCTCGGAGGCGGAAAGCGCACAGGAGGCCGGCGGTGTGACCGGGACGTCCGGGCAGGAAGCGGCAGAGCAGGCGGATTCCAGAGACACCTGGAAACGTGAGAAGAAGCTGAAATTTAGTTATAAGGAACAGAGGGAGTACGAGACGATCGAGGATGACATTGCGAACCTGGAAGCAAAAGTGGAGCAGCTGGATGCTGACATGGCGAAAAACGCCACGAACTCAGTGAAGCTTGGGGAACTTCTGGCGGAAAAGGAAGCGGCAGAACAGGCGCTCGAGGAAAAGATGGAGCGCTGGGAGTATCTGGAAGAACTGGCGGCAAAGATTGCGGGGCAGGAATGAAGAATATAACGTTTCATTTTACAAAGCCGTCTTTTTTCTTTCTATTCGCTGCAGTGCGTTAAACCAGCTCTGCGGCAGACCGAAGCCGAAGACAATTCCCAGCACGATGGCACCTGCCACCTTGATGGTTTCCATGCCATAGTTGGAGAATTGCGTCATATCGTTCATGATGAAATAGTAGGATGTATAGTAAATACCTGCTCCGGGAACCAGCGGAAAAATACCGGCGATGAGGTAAACGGTTACCGGATTTCTGCGGATCGCGGACAGAATACGCGAAAATACGGTGAGTGCGAAGGTGGCGGTCAGATTCGCAAGCACCGTGCCCAGATTGCTGTTTAAGCCGATCACATAGACGACCCAGCCGATGGCACCGGTCAGACCGCAGAAAAACAGTTCCTTTTTCGGCGCGCCAAACAGTTCCGCAAAAGAGAGTGTGGCAAACAAACTCACAATAAACTGGATAATCATAACAGCGCTGCACCTCCCCTTGCAAAATGATAGATCGTAATGACGGTGCCGACGCCGACAGCGATACAAAATGCGGTCAGGATGGCGTCAATCATGTGAATGGCACCGGACAGATAATCTCCGTTAAAAAAGTCGCGGATCGACGTAGTGAGCGCGATTCCGGGGACGAGCGGCATGATGTCTCCGATGATGACCTTATCGTAGAGGATGGGGGTACCAAAGGAGAGTACAATCAGCGACAGCAGCGTTACGAATGCACTTCCCAGGATATTCGTGATAAACTTGGAATTCTTATGGCGCTTTAAGGCAAACAGAAATACCTGCAGCAGCATGCCGATAAAAAAGCCGACGATGCTGTCCAGGGCTGTACCTCCGAAAAGGTAGGAAAAACAGCCACAACCTAGTCCGCAGAAGAAGATGTGGACGACAGGTTTACCGAACGAAATATTTTTACATCTTTCCAGACGGTTCCAGGCGTCGATCAGCGAACATTCGTGGGAACAGATCTCGCGGGAAAGCTGGTTTAATGCAGCGATGCGCCCGAGATGCGTGGTGCCGAGCGGAATGTGGCGGATCATGCTGCAGGCATCTTCACGATCCTCGTTTGCACTTGCAAAGATTCCGTTGGAAAGCACATAAACATCATAATTTTCAATTTCATATGCCTCAAGAATATGCATGACTGTGTCTTCGACACGGTAGACTTCGGCACCATTCCGAAGCAGTGCATCGCCGATTTCCACAGCGAGAGCCAGAATTTCCTTGGTTACAGCCATTTGGATGTCCGCCTTTCTGATAATAAAATGTCCATATGAAAAAGTAACACGTTTTTATAAAAAAAGCAATCTGGTACTTTTGTCAGTTGTCCTGTACATAATATCTGTGAGGACAGGCATAATAATGCATAAATCATGCAAGTGATGTAAAAACGGACAGGAGGACAGGAATATGAATTGCAGAAAATACAGAGCATGCCTTGTGGGAGTGCTGGCCATCGCGCTGATCTGCGGGGCACTTTTATATCTGAAATACGGGAGAGAGGGGGAGACCCCAATGGACGGCGTGCTGGTGGAACGGAATTCTACATGGGAAGCGGGAACTGCGGCATGAGTGCAAAGAGTGAGACACTGTATCTTAAGATTGACCAGAATACAATCGTGACAGACCGGCATGTGACATTGGGGGATATTGCGAAAATGGAGTGCCCGGATGCTTCGATTGTGCGCCAGCTGAAGCAGAAAAAAATCTATACATTTGCGGAGGCGATAAATCCGCGCAAACAGAAGAACCAGATGAAGGTTTTTTCCATATTAAAGATCGTCGAACTGATTCATGAGGAATATCCGAATGTGGACATCAGCAATGAGGGAGAGAAGGATTTTATCATTGAATACATTCCCAATCCCGAGAAACCGAAGTGGATCAATGCGTTAAAGACCGTCGCGCTCTGCGTGGTCATTTTTTTCGGGGCGGCGTTCACGATTATGGCGTTCAACAACGATGTATCCGTGGGAGATGTCTTTTCCAAATTCTATCGGCAGGTGATGGGAAAGGAGTCAAGCGGCGTGACAGAACTTGAAATCTGTTACAGCATCGGACTTGCCATTGGCATTACGCTGTTTTTCAATCATGTGGGCAGCAAGAAGATCACGCCGGATCCGACGCCGATGCAGGTGGAGATGCGCAAATATGAGAAGGACATAGATACTACATTCATAGAGAACGCGGAGAGAAAGGGACACAGCATCGATGTTAATTGAGCATATATTTTTGGGCTTCTGCGGGCTTGCCGCGGGACTTGCCGTCTCTGCGGGAACATTTGCGTTTTTGATCGTCATCGGTGTCATTCCGCGTATGATTGGAAAGTGCAACCGCGCGGCAGAGACACTGCATTTTGAAAATGCCGTGATTCTGGGCGGAATCTGTGGAAATCTGGCGTCTGTTTTTTTGCAGATCCGGATTCCGTTCGGACCGGCGCTTCTGTGCGTGTACGGTATTTCTGCCGGGATATTTGTGGGAAGCATCGCGGTGGCGCTCGCGGAGATCCTGAATACATTTCCGATTACATTCCGGCGCATGGGCTTAAAGGTCGGACTCTTCTGGGTCATGCTTGCGATGGCGGCAGGAAAAGTGGCAGGATCGCTGTACTATTTCCTTGGAAATTTTAAGGCACAGTAGTACAATGATGGGAGATTGTTCTTTTACGGAGGAAAATTATGGTACCATCCATCGCACGCCAGAGCGTGATTATCAAGTGTAATATGCAGAAGTCAATTCTGACAGGAAATTATGAATTTTATTATGCTGCGGGACTTATCACCAACCTTTCCGGAGTTGAGATCCCGGAGGACATCAAGCCGGAGGAATTGCTCGCGCTTCTGTCGGAGAAGATACCGACGCTGACACCGACGGATGAGAAGGAAAAGTATCTGTTCGGGATGGTGGCGGACTACCGTCCCGAAGATGTATATGATGAGCAGATGCGGGAACTTTTAGACTGGGGACGCACTGAAAAATATCTCTGGACGGTCACATTGCCGGATGACTGGCAGAACGCATAAAGGTAGAGCAGCATAGCATCACAGAGGAGAAATGGTGTGAGAAACGGCCGAAAGAGCGGAAGAACGCATAGAGCCGGGGCATCATAGCAAGCCCAGGTACAACAGCATTACAGTGGGAAAATGACGGAAGAACGCATAAAGCCTGGCAGTACGGCGGGAAAATGGCAAGAGAGAAGTCGCTGGGCAGAGAGGCAGCAGAAAAGCTGCCCAAAGGGACCGGACGAATAAAAAGAATAAAACTGCGCATACTGACAAAAAAGACGGAGGTCGCGCAGTGGATAAGGAAAAAGAACGTTTACAAAAAAAATACAATGACTATGTGAAGCAGGTGACTCCCACCCATAATCTCTGGTGGAATATGGCGAAGGCGTTTGTGACAGGCGGGATCATCTGTTGCATCGGGCAGTTCATTCTGAATGTGTGTGGGAATTACGGACTGGATCAGAAGACATCCGGAAGCTGGTGCTCTATGCTGCTCATTCTGCTGTCTGTACTGCTCACCGGTCTGAATCTGTACCCTTCGATTGCAAACTGGGGAGGCGCGGGCGCGCTGGTGCCAATTACCGGATTTGCAAACGGTGTGGCCGCGCCCGCCATAGAGTTCCAGAAAGAAGGACAGGTTTTCGGAATTGGCTGCAAGATCTTTACGATTGCCGGGCCGGTCATTTTATACGGAATATTTTCAAGCTGGGTGCTTGGATTGCTCTATTGGGTATTAAAATGGTGGGGAATGGTGTAGTGCCTTTTCCGTGCGGGTCTGGAAGAGGAAAAACATTCTCCCAGACCCGAAATATTGTGATTTTCGGGTCTGAGAGAGGAAAAATGTCTTGCCAGACCCGAGAAGTGAACGAAAAGAAGGAAAAAGAAGAGAAAAAAGAAGCCACCCGGGTCTGGAAGAGGAAAAACATTCTCCCAGACCCGAAATATTGTGATTTTCGGGTCTGAGAGAGGAAAAACACCGCCCCAGACCCGAGAAGTGGACGAAAAGAAAGAAAAAGAAGAGAAAAAGGAAGCCACCCGGGTCTGAGAGAGGAAAAACACCGTTCCAGACCCGCGCCGGGCGAAATTAAAAGAAACGGCAGTGGAAGAGAGAAGCACGGATTCAGACCGCGGAATCCAGAAAATAGTAGGAAATCAGATGCTCAATCATGCCGGCGTTTAAGGGATATGCTTTGGTCTCGTACGTGGTGATCAGATGAACGGATGGAATGATGCCGTTTGCGGCATAGAGAGAAAGCTTCGAGCCGGCGTTTTTTGCGTAGGCGGGATCGTCCATCAGACCAAAATGCTCCCAGTAGTAGAGTGCGCCGGTTCCGGGATGACGTATGGTGAAATCCGGAAACAGAGTGACACCGCCAAGGGAGAGCGCACATTCGTAGCGGTAAGGAATGGCGTTTAGGTGGAGCAGCATGGCAATCATGGCTTCCGATTTGGAACGCACCCTCTCGCCGGAGACGGTTTTGTGAAGCAGCTGCTCGGGATGGAGCGGATTGCGTTCGTAGGAAGCGGCAGACCATTCGACAGCGGAACGAGTCAAAATATTCGGGATATCCGAAACATTTGAGATGTCTGGAATATTTTTTGAGGTGGAAAAATAAGAACGAAGCAGATCTTCACAGGCGGGATCAGAGAGAAGATGTGGATCATCGGAAGAGAGGCTGCCCGCGGGGGAGTATTTTAAATAGGCAGTGATTGCTGCCTGCTCCTGCAAGAGTATTTGCTCCTGTTGCTGCAGATACTTTTTCAGCGCAAGCTGTTCGGCGAGAGTGCGGTTCGCTTTCGGAATATAGGTCTTGGAGTGACCGTCGCCCTGATACCATTTGACGGTGGTTCCGTTGCGGGAGCAAATGAGCTTTCCGGGAGGGAGCTTCTGAAGCTGCTTCTGGATGGTACGGAGTTCCTGCCCGTTGCGGTCGCGGGCAGTGAGGATTTGTGTGTGTAAAGGTGTCATGGTATTCTCCTATTCTATAGATGGTGTGTGTTAAGAGGATCCGGTTTATTTTTATGTGCTAAAAATGACCTTTGCTGTTTTAAGTGTAGACGGGAAAGGAACTTCGGATGCGTAGAAAACAGCGCAAAAAGAGGATATACTGTTTTGTATTAAACCATACTACAAACGAAAAGTAAAGCGAAGGAACGAAAAAGATACCATCTCATATCAAGCCGGGAAGCACCGCATTCTGCCGTCTCCACAGCTTGACATGCGGTTCACTCCGGTTGTAAGATAAGAAGCAATGAGCATGAAAAAGAACTGAGGGGAAAAGTAAATGTCAGTCACAAAACAATTTGCCAGGTATGTCACACAGAATATATTCGGAATGTTAGGTATCTCCTGTTATATTATTGCTGATACCTTTTTTATTGCGAAGGCGGCGGGAACGGACGGAATCACGGTCTTAAATCTGGTGCTGCCGATCTACAATCTGATTTTTGCCATCGGTTCGATGATCGGCGTTGGTTCTGCGACGCGCTTTACGATTTTAAGAGCGCAGGGCGAGGAGCGGGCACACGACTATTTTTCCAACGCCATCTGCTTTGTGTGGATGATTGGAATCCTGTTTACACTTGCGGGCATTTTTATCCCGGATAAAATCATCGCGCTGATGGGCGGCGATCCGGGAATTGTGGCGCTCGGAACCGGGTATACGAGAATCTTTCTGCTGTTTACGCCGTTTTTCATGATGAACTACGTCATCATGGCATTTGTGCGCAATGATAACCAGCCGTCCTTAGCGATGGCGGGAACCCTTGCGGGAAGTTTTTCCAACATTCTGTTTGACTATATTTTTATGTTTCCGCTTGGCATGGGGTTAGAGGGAGCGGCGCTTGCCACGGCGGCATCGCCGATCATCAGCATTCTGATCTGCAGCGCGCATTTCCTTGGAAAAAAGAATACTGTGCGGTTCCGGCTGCACGCGCCGTCCATCGCCCAGTTATTCGGGGCGTGTCAGCTTGGCGTCCCGGCATTTGTGGGGGAGATTTCTTCCGGAGTCATCACGACCGTGTTCAATTTCCTGATGCTCGGTCTTGTGGGAAATATCGGTGTGGCGGCTTACGGAGTGATCGCGAACTTTGCGCTTGTGGCAATGGCAATCTTCAACGGAGTGTCGCAGGGAGCGCAGCCGATCGTGAGCGACTGCTACGGAAAAGGAGATGTGAAATCTGTCCGGAAAATACGAAATCTCGGACTTGTCACGGCTTTGGGCATCGCGGTAGTGCTCGTCGGAGCCGTCTACGGATTTACGGATTCGCTGGTGAGTCTGTTTAACAGTGAACATTCTGCGGAACTGGCAGCGTATGCCCACACGGGAATGCGGCTGTACTTTATCGGCTTTCTGTTTGCCGGAATCAATATTGTGGGAGCGGGATTTTTAAGCGCGACAGAACGTGCGCGGGAATCGTTTGTGACATCAGTTATGAGAGGATTTGTCTGCATAATCGGCTGCTCGTTGCTTTTTGCCGCAGTATTCGGCATCAATGGCGTGTGGCTGTCGTTCCCGGCATCCGAGCTTCTCACAGCCATCGTGATGGCTGTGGTGCTCGTGCGGGATAACCGCAGACTTTAGATAAAACCGAAATGTTCCAGCGCAAGGCGGATGCCGTCTTCGCTGGCACATTTTGTTACATAGGACACCTTGTCAAAAAGCGTGGCAGGAGAGGCGTTGCCCATGGCGACACTGTTTGTCAAAGCAGTGAGCATGGGAAGGTCGTTGTTGCTGTCGCCGAAGGCATAGGCGTCCTTTTTGTCTATCTGGTAATAATCAAGCACATAGTTAAGACCGGTGGCTTTGGAGTAGCCGAGCGGAACGAATTCGCGGAAATTGCCGCCCCGGTCAATGCACTCAAAATAGCGGTCACTTGTGGTACGGAAACCGGCAAGCTGCTCGGGGTGCTCAAACCATAGGACAAACTTATCACAGAAAAAATTAGGATTCTCAAGGTGCTCCGGCATCTCATAGCCGCGTTCTTCAAACGCCTCATACTGCCGTCTGGCATCCGGGTGCCGGAGCGGTCTTGCCAGATCAAAAGCAACCTCTTTCCTGGATTCAAACAGGATATCGATATCCCACTCCCTGGCTGCGAGAAGCAGCTTCATTACGGTCTCGTGCGTCTGTGCGACATGAAGGATTTCGGCACCGTCGCAGTAGATATCTGTGCCGCAGCCGCAGACAAAGCCGTCAAAACCCACATCACGGAAACGCTGTTCCACATTCTGAAAACAGCGCCCGGTATTGATGAACATCAGATTCCCGTTTGCCCGCGCTGCCCGTATAGCATAGACGGCACTTTCCGGAATCGAACCGTCAATCTCGGAAGTCAGTGTTCCGTCGATATCAAAAAAAGCAATTTTCTTCATGAATAATCTCCAATGTAACAGATCTATAGAAACGGGAGTATTGTAATACTTTTTTCCTAATCTGTCAAAGGAAGTGTCCCTGCCTGCCGTGAAACACAGATATTTAACGGTTCTGTCACATAACCGTCACATTGCATTCAGCTGCCCTTTAGAAAGCGATGCTATCCTTACCGTGAAACATGAGAGAGGATGAAATGCCGGAAGGGAAAGGATGAAACAATGAAAATAGCGTGGGTACACAAACTCCTGGGAAAACATTCCAGAAAATTTTACGGAATACTTGCCGGGATTCTGACTGCCGCAGTTGCGGGAAGCGGAGTTGGCTATCATGTGATAGCGGCTTCGGGCACAGCGGATCAGACGGAGGAGGACACACAGATAGATGAGACAGACGGACAGGAAGACGGCAGCTTTTCCGGGACAGGAACCACACAGGTGAAAACGGAGAGCCAGCTGCCTGATTTTTCTGTGAATGCGGTAACCATGATGGTGGAAGAAGTCTACGTGGAAGCGGGAAGCACCGTGGCGGAGGGCGATGCCTTATTCAAGATCGACGATGAGAGCATGGCGGATGCAAAGGCGTACTATGAGGATGCCATTTCAGATGCGGAAACGGCACTGCAATCTGCGAAGATCGATTTTGAGAGCGGCGTACTGGAGGCGGAGAGCGAGCTTTCCTCCACAAAACTTGCAGCGGACACCGCGCAGGATACTTATGATGCAGCAGTCAGCGAGCTGTCGGTAAAGGCCAGCGAGGCGCAGGAAGCGTACGATGAGGCGGTGGAGGAGATCTCCGATTATCAGGATGCCATCGACAACGGCACCTACTACACACAGGTCGGGATCAATGAAAAACAGTCGGCAGTCGATGCGGCGCAGGCGGCACTCACGGAAAAGCAGACCCAGCTTTCTGATGCACAGAGCAGCAGTCAGGCGGCAAAGAACGCATATGCAGCGGATATGGCGAACATGAAAACACAGATTGAAGCCGGAGCGTCCTACACGGATCTTGCGGCGCTGGCGGATCAGCTGGCTGCGGACTATACCGCCGTGCAGGAGGCAGCCGACGCCCTGTCGCAGAGCCAGACAGAGGCGGAGAGCGCAAACAGTGCACTGCAGCTTGCTAATCAGACATTCCAGAAGGCGGTCGAGGAATATAACACGAAGGTGACAGAGGCAAATGAGAAAATTGCGGAGCTGACAGACGAGCTGGAGGAACTGAGTGACGCCTGCGACGAGGCAGAGCGCAATGAGACGACGGCGCAGCCGGCGCTTTTACAGCAGTATGAAGAGGCGGTTCTGGAGGGAAAATATGCGGATACCGAGTATGAAGCTTCGCTGGAAACCTTGCAGAGTGCTGTGGACGAAGCGCAGGATACGCTGGATGAGCTGAAGGAACAGCAGAGCGCACTCTTAGCGATCGAGGATGGCGTTGTATGTGCGGACCGTGACGGAACGCTTGCATCGGTGACTTACGAGGCGGGGGATACACTGATCAAAAATACCGCATTTGCAAGCTATTACGATCTGGATACGATTCTGATTTCTGTGGAGGTATCACAGAACGATATTGCAAAACTTGCGGTCGGCGACACCGTGCAGGTACAGATCAGTGGAAGCAGAATGGGAGCAATCGACGGAACCGTCTATTCCATCGCATCGGAAAAAACATCCGGCGGAAGCATGTCCAATGTGACGTATGCGGTCATTGTTGCCGTGGACAATACAGACGGCACACTTACTACTGGCGTACAGGCAACGGTGAAGTTTGAAACACAGGCGACTGGAGCCACAGAAATGGAAGAGACTAAGACCGCAGGAAAAACCGAGACGATCGGAGCGTCTGAGACAGAGGAAGCAGGAGGAAAGACAGAATGAAGAAGAAAAAGCTTTGGCTGGTGACCGGAGTGGCTGCGGCGGCAGTGCTTGCCGCAGGAACCGTCACCTTTGCATATCAGTCGGGAAGTGACAGCGAAGAGCAGGCCGTATATAAGGAAGTAACCGTGGAGAAGGGAAATCTGACGGCGGGCGTGACGGAGAGCGGCAGCGTAACGATCGGCACGCTGGATCAGACTCTTGATTTTTCAGAGGATTCTTCCTCTGCAAGCACGCAGAACAACTCGTCTGCGCAGAACAGTGCGGGAGAAAATGCGACGTCGTCCACCAGCACGGCATCGACCCTTGAGGTGGAAACGGTCTATGTTGCCGCAGGGCAGTCGGTTGCGGAGGGCGCTCCCATCTTAAAGCTCACGGAGGAGAGCGTGGCATCCTACAAAAAAGATCTTGAGGAAGCGGTGACGGAGGCGAAGACAGCCGTCAGCGAGGCGGGCTTAAGTGCAGAAAAGCAAAAAGTATCGGCAAGCTACTCCTACAATCTGAGCACGGCGGAGGAATCTGTTGCACAGGAGACCTACGAAGCTGCCATAAAGCAGCTGCAGGAGGCTGTGGATGACGCGCAGGAAGCGGTGGATACGTCGGCGTCTCTGATCAATTACTATCAGGAGCAGATCGATGCGGGCGTGGACTTAAGCGCATCGCTTACCGAGGAGCAGGAAAATTACGACAAACTGTACACAAAACTTGTGGCAGCGAAAAACAACTATACCACGAAGTCCATTGAGGCGGAGAAAACGTTGAAAGAAGCGGAACTCTCGGCAAAAAATGCATCCAGTCAGTACAGTGTGGATGTCTCCGGGGCGGACAATGACATTACCGATGCAAAAGATACGCTGTCCGACGCGGAGGAGGCACTTGAGGAATTTGAGGCTGCCATCGGGGATGACGGCACGATCTATGCGGAGTATACGGGAACCATTACCGATTTGTCGTATGAGGCAGGAGATACCATCTCTTCCGGCGCAACGGTTGCCACTTTTTCCAATACGGATGCGGTGACGATCACAGTCTCCGTGTCGGAGGAGGACATCACGAATATTGCAGTCGGAGATGTCGTGGAGATCGAGCTGTCTGCCTATGAGGACCAGACGTTTGCGGGGGAGGTGGAGAGCATTGACACTTCATCTTCCAGCGGTTCCTCCACGGTGTCTTACAATGTGACCGCCGCGTTTACCGGGGACATCACCGGAATATACACGGACATGACAGGAAACGTCACATTTATCAGCAGGCAGGTGACGGATGTGCTGTATGTATCCAACAAGGCGGTCCAGTCGGACGGAACGACATCCTATGTCAAAGTGAAGGATGCGGACGGAACGATCCGCATGGTGGATGTGGAGACGGGATTTTCCGACGGGGTCAACGTGGAAATCACGTCCGGGCTCACGGAAGGTGAAACTGTGCTGATAGAAAGTCAGGTGACAGAATGAAGCCAAAAGAATTATTGAGACTGGTCTGGATCAATATCACACAGAACAAATTTAAGGTGATCATGACCTCGATTGGCATTATCGTCGGTGCGGCCACCATCGTGATGGTCATTGCCATTGGTAAAGGCGGTCAGGCGGACGTGGCAGACCAGTTTAAAAACTTAAATGCCGGTGCGGTGGACATTTCCTACGACGGCGGGACAGATTTTGGCGGCGGAGGAAGCAGCGATGATTCGGATTCCGGCATGGTAATGATGGCGCCGGGGGGCGGCGGAGGCTTTGGCGGCGGTTTTGGCGGAGCACCCTCCGGCGATATGGGAGGCGGTTCCTCATCGGGAGGCGAGGCGCCGGGCGGATCACCGGGGGGAGAGATGCCTTCCGGTGACGGCGGCGGTATGCCGGATATGGGAAGCTTTTTCGGCGGACAGAGCGATATGGAAGACCGCATGAATCAGGAAAATATCACGCTGAGCGAGGATGATGTGGATGACATCGAAACATTTGCGTCCGGCATCTCGGCAGCGACCATTTCCTACACCACAAAATCCAGTGTGGATGGCGGAGATCTCGATGAAGCCGATACCTATACCATCGCAGGAGTGAAAAGTAACTACGAGACGATCAGCAACCTCTCCCTCGCGGTCGGAAGTTTTATCACCGACGATGATGATGAGAACAAAGAAAAAGTCTGCGTGCTCGGCGCAAGCGTTGCCGAAGAGATTTTCGGCAGTGCCATTGAGGCATACGGAAGCGTGATCTATATCGACGACCGGCTTTATGTGGTAAACGGTGTGCTGGAAAGCATGGGAACGGTCGCGTCCGGTATCAGCCCGGATGACTCCATCTTTATCCCTTATGCGACCGGCGTGAAATATCTGGTCGGATCGTCGGTCAGACCGACCATCACGGTGCTGGCAGCGGATGTGAATAATGTGGAAGGCGTGATCGAGGAAGTGACGGCGGTGCTTGCCACCAGTTATCCGAACGCCGAGTTCACATTTGAGGACGCGGGAAGCAAGATGGAGGCGGCGGAGGCTTCCAACCAGATTCTGACCATGCTTCTGATTGCGATGGCGGCGATCGTCTTCGTGGTCGGCGGAATCGGCATTATGAACGTATTGTTTGTATCTGTAAAAGAGCGGACCAATGAGATCGGTATCTTAAAAGCGATCGGCTGTTCCAAGCGGGACATTCTGCTGGAGTTCCTCGCGGAGGCGGCGGCAATCAGTCTCATCGGTGGTGTGCTGGGGAATCTGGCATCGCTGGCTGTGGCGCCGATTGTACAGTACCTCGGCGTCCGTGTGGAACTGTCGGCGTTAGCATTTTTGATTGCGCTTGTGTTTGCGGTGGGAACAGGAACGATCTTCGGATTTTATCCGGCTTATAAGGCGTCCAATCTGGTTCCAGTGGAGGCACTTGGCGCGGAATAAATAATTGAAAAGAGGTTTGGCATGATAAAGAAGAAAGCGGTGGCGGGCGGCATTGTGGCGCTTGCAGCAGTGCTCGGCGGCGGAGGCATTTTCGCATGGACCCGCAGGACGGCAGACACGGAGACACTGGCGGATAATCAGAAATATGTGTATGCCTATGTGACCAGCATCGAGGGAAATGAATTGACATATATGGAAGTCGATGAATCGGTGGTGGAGGCATATCTTGCAAGCAGCACGGAAGACACCGAGAATACAGAAAAAGGCGGAGATGGCTCGGGAGCACCAGGGGAAAGTGATGGTTCAGGGGCGCCGGGAGGAAGTGATACCGCAGGAGCGCCAGAAGATGGCTCGGGAGCGCCAGGAGGAAGTGATGGTTCAGGGGCGCCGGGAGATGGCTCGGGGGCGCCTGGCAGGATGTCGCGGGGAACTTCCGGAACAGATGATAGCACGGAGACGTCGGACGGGATGTCACAGGGAATTTCCGGAACGGATGATAGCACGGAGACATCGTACGGGATGCCGCAGGGAACTTCCGGAACAAATGATAGCACGGAGATGTCGTACGGGATGCCGCAGGAAGAAAATGGCGACATGCCGGGCGATGCAACATCGGACGGAACAGGAAGTAACGGTGGAGGAGCACCGGGCGGAAATGGCGGCATGAGCGGTGAAAGTGTGACAACATTGATTCCGGTCAGCACGGTGGTGCACACCACGGCAGGCACCGAGACGACGTTTCAGCGGCTGGCGGCTGGCGATCTGCTGAAGCTTCTGATAGAGACCAGCGAAGACGGTGAGGAGGTTATTATAGAGATATGGATGCAGTGACGGATATGGAGCCGGCGATCTGCGCGGTCACAAAAGCAGAAAGTATAGAAAGTACAGATGTAATCACAATGAGAAATATCAACAAATCCTACCGCATGGGAACGCAGTCCCTCCATGTGCTCAAAGATGTGTCGCTGACCGTAAAGCAGGGAGAATATCTTGCCATTTTGGGTCCTTCTGGTTCCGGAAAAAGTACGCTCATGAATATCATCGGGTGCATGGATGTGATGGACAGCGGAAACTATCTGCTGGATGGCGTGGCAATCGAACAGGCGAAGGAAAAGGAACTGGTAAGAATCCGGAATCAGAAAATAGGTTTCATTTTTCAGAAATATCATCTGATTCCGACCTACAACGTGCTGCAGAATATCGTTATGCCGCTTCTGATGCGCGGAATGGGGCTTGCGGAAGCGCAGGAGACGAGTATGGATACGATTGACATGCTCGGGCTCTCACAGCGTATCGGACATAAGCCCAATGAGCTTTCCGGTGGTCAGCAGCAGCGCGTGGCGATTGCGCGTGCGCTGGTCGGAAAACCGGCTATTCTACTTGCAGATGAGCCGACAGGCGCGCTCGATGTGAACAGTGGAAAAGAGGTATTGAAGCTTTTTGAAAATCTGAATCAGATGGGAAATACCATTGTGATGATTACCCATGATCTGAATGTGGCAAAACATGCGGGCCGTGTGGTAAGAATTGTGGACGGTGAGATCTATGAAAACTGATTCCAGAGCGGTTGCAGTAGGAAAATGAGGTTATAAAAAACTGATTTTGGGAGGATGCAGCAGAAAATGAGGTTATAAAAACTGCATTTTGGGTCGTGGCGGGTCTGAGAGATACATTTCGTTATCTGGGACCCGTTTTTCTCTTTTATATTGTCGTTATGTCAACCATTCTGCCATTTTGCGGGTCTGAGAGATGCAATTCGTTGTCTGAGACCCGTTTTTGACTTTTACGCGGGTCTGGGAGCACATTTTTGCGCGCATAGACCCGAATCCACGGTTTGTAATATAATATTCGCGGAGGCAAAAGTGAGCATGAAGCAAAGACGGACGCGCATGCTTGCATGCTGCGGACGGATATGTTCCATGCGAACGCGCTTGCAAGGAATTGTCGCAATAAGCATATCGCCCCCTGCTTTGATAAGTAATATTATTAGAAACACACTTGGGAAATTCATGTGGAAATGTAGATGGAAGATTCGTTTGAGAAAAATGTGAGCATTTCTTCTAGTTGAATGTTTGCATCGGATTCCGTGTCTCTTCCACGTTTGAACACTCCCGGAGTGTGTCCGACAAATCAGAGACAATGAGCGGACTTTCTAGTGGCGGCTAATGCCGCTGCTTCACAGACATTATAAAATCGCGCGAACCGAAATTCGCTGCCACCTGCATTTCCACATGAAATCCCCAAGTGTGTTTCTTATAATATTACTTATCACCCAGAAGAGGTCTAGGCTTATTGCGACAATTCCTTTTGCCGGGGGATAGTTGATGTATGATATAATGAATCTTGACAGATTCATATTAGAAGTTCCAGCGGAACTTCAGGTGCGCAGAAAGCAGCGCAAAAAGATGGTATAATGAATCTTGACAGATTCATATTAGAAGTTCCAGCGGAACTTCAGATGCGCAGAAAGCAGCGCAGACACAGAATCGCATTTACGCCAAATTATGGACAGTGCAAAGAGAGGAAAGAATGACAAACGAACAGATACGTGATTTTTTAGAGAAACATGCGGAAAAGCAGTTCAAAGATTTTACCAGCAGCCTGATTCCGGGGACAGATTCGATTCTGGGAGTGCGGCTTCCGGTGCTGCGCTCGCTGGCGAAGCAGCTCGCAAAGGAAGACTGGAGAACTTATCTCAAGGAGGCACGTGATGACACCTACGAGGAGATTATGCTGCAGGGACTTGTGATTGGCTACGTGAAAGCGGAGATGGAGGAGCTTTTGGAATATGCCGCAGCATTTATTCCGAAAATCCACGACTGGTCAGTCAATGATGGGTTTTGTTCTACATTTAAGATTGTCCGAAAGCACCGGGCAGAGGTGTGGGATTTTCTGATGCAATACCGCGCGTCTGAGAGCGAATTTGAGCAGCGGGTGGTGGCAGTGATGCTGATGGATCATTTTCTGGTGCCTGAATATATCGACCGTGTGCTTGCCGTATATAACAGCCTAAAGCATGAGGGCTATTATTGCAAAATGGGAGTCGCATGGGGAATTGCGACTGCTTATGCAAAATTTCCGCAGGAGACCCAGGCATTTCTGCTGGAAAATGAACTGGATGATTATACCTATAATAAGGCAATTCAGAAAATGCTGGAGTCATATCGTGTAAGTGCGGAGGACAAAGAAATGCTGCGTGGTATGAAGCGGAAAGTGACCGGTAGAAAGAACGTCGCCAAGCCCGAGCAGTAGGGGAACTAAAAAACCGAGTCATCTGCCAGAAATGTGAAGCCTCCGGTGCTCCGAAGCATCCAGCCGTCGGAAAGCCCCGCCAGGCTCAAGCAGAACGTGCCATAAAACCAAGCTGTTTCCCAAGGGTGTGAAGCCTCCGGTGCTCCGAATCACCCCGTCGTCAGAAAGCCCCGCCGGACTCGAGCAGTAAGAGTCCTAAAAACAAAGCCACCTGCTTTAGATGTGAAGCCCCCTGGAATCCACCCCAACCGGCCACGCCGGAACATAGGAACGGTATATCGGAGCACGATGCGAAAATCTCTTGCAGAATGGAAACGGAAAGAATTGCAACGCCGGTTGTGCATATGTTATACTTAACATATGCAGAAACGACGCCGGATTTGGGGTATGATAGTAACGGCGGGCAAAGGCTGCAAAAAATGGTTGCCACAGGAAGTGGCGGATTGGAGGAGCATATGGCAAGGTTTACGTTACCGCGCGATCTGTATCACGGAAAGGGAGCGCTGGAGGCTTTAAAGGATTTTGAGGGAAAGCGCGCGATGATCTGTGTCGGCGGAGGTTCCATGAAGCGTTTTGGATTTCTGGATCGCGCAAAGCAGTATCTGGAAGAAGCAGGAATGGAAGTCTGTCTGTTTGAGGGAATTGAGCCTGATCCATCGGTGGAGACGGTGATGAAGGGCGCCAGGGCAATGGAAGAATTCAAGCCGGACTGGATCGTGGCGATGGGCGGCGGTTCTCCGATTGATGCGGCAAAGGCAATGTGGATCAAGTATGAATATCCGGACATTACGTTTGAAGATATGTGCAAGGTATTCGGAATTCCGAAGCTCCGCAAAAAGGCACATTTCTGCGCGATCTCTTCCACATCCGGAACGGCGACGGAAGTGACGGCATTTTCCATCATTACGGATTATGAAAAAGGAATCAAATATCCGATTGCAGATTTTGAGATTACGCCAGATGTGGCGATCGTGGATCCTGAGCTTGCAGAGACGATGCCGCAGAAGCTGGTAGCGCATACCGGTATGGATGCGATGACGCATGCCATCGAGGCGTATGTTTCCACGGCGAACTGTGATTTTACCGATCCGCTTGCCCTGCATGCGATCAAGATGATCCAGAGAGATCTTGTGGGCTCTTATAACGGAGATATGGAAAAACGTGATTCTATGCACAATGCACAGTGTCTGGCCGGTATGGCATTTTCCAATGCACTGCTTGGAATCGTCCATTCGATGGCTCACAAGACGGGTGCTGCATTTGCAGATTACGGCGCACATATCATTCACGGTGCAGCAAACGCCATGTATCTGCCGAAGGTCATCGCATTCAACGCCAAGGATGAGACCGCGAAAAAGCGCTACGGCGAGATCGCAGATTTTATGGGACTGGGCGGAGGTACGCTGGACGAAAAAGTGGCGCTCCTCATTACATATCTGCGCGGCATGAATGATGATCTTAAGATTCCGCACTGTATCAAGAATTACGGCGCGGACAGTTATCCGACTGAGCAGGGATTTGTGCCGGAGGAAGTATTCTTAGAGAGACTGCCGGAGATTGCAGCAAATGCAATTCTGGATGCCTGCACAGGATCGAATCCGCGTCAGCCGAGCCAGGAAGAGATGGAAAAACTGTTAAAATGCTGCTACTACGATACAGAGGTCGATTTCTAGGAGAGCTTTAAGAAAGCAGCGCAAAAAGAGGATAGAACAGAGGGTGCACATGCGTGCCGGAAATCCGGCACTCGCATGCACCCTCTGTTTTTGTCTGCCGGCGAAAACAAATTTCGTTTTTTGCCAGCAGTCCGATCAATTCCCGATCATGCGAAACATTTCTGAACAGCCAACCCAATTTCCCGCCCGGTTGCCCCAATTTCCGGGCAGCAAAACATTTCTGAACAGTCAACCCAATTTTCTGCCCAGTCAACCCAATTTCTGGGCAGCAGGAAATTTTCCGAAATAACGAACCATATTCCAAACAGAAAAAGTCAAACCGCAGCCGGAAAATTTGTGAACAGAAGGAAACGAAAATGATATTTTACCGGTATAATACACGTTTGTCCGCCGCATACTAAGGAAAAGTCTTGCGAAAGGAAGCAGTGATATGGAGATACAGGTCGGGAAGCAGAGCCTCGCGTTTGCGGAGGCTCCTTACATCATAAGCAGTGCGAGTATTGTGGGGAAAAAAGAGGGCGAAGGACCGCTCGGAAACCGTTTCGACGTGGTGGGCGAGGATGACAAATTCGGCCAGAACACCTGGGAGGAGGCGGAGAGCACCCTGCAGAAGGAAGCATTTACGCTGGCGGTCGGGAAGGCAGGCTTGAAAACCGAGGACATCCGCTATCTGTTTTCGGGAGATCTGCTCGGGCAGAATATTGCGACATCCTTCGGACTCATGGACTATCAGGTGCCGTTGTTCGGGCTTTATGGAGCGTGCAGCACCTGCGGCGAAGCACTCTCATTGGGCGCGATGTGTGTGGCGGCGGGGTATGCAGATTATGTTGTGGCGATGACGTCGAGTCATTTTGCCAGCGCGGAAAAACAGTTCCGTTTTCCGCTGGAATATGCCAATCAGCGCCCAAAATCAGCGACGTGGACGGTCACGGGGAGCGGTGCTTACGTGCTTGGGAAAAAAAGAAGCAAGGCGCGCATCACGGGGATCACGACCGGCAAGATCGTCGATTACGGCATCAAGGATTCGATGAATATGGGAGCGGCCATGGCGCCTGCCGCCAGTGACGTGATCTGCCGCCATCTGTCGGATTTCGGAAGAAACGTGACGGATTACGATAAGATCATTACCGGCGATCTCGGAAAAGTCGGGCAGGAGATTCTCTGGGATCTGACGAGAGCCGGAGGGTATGACATCAGCAGCATCCACACCGACTGCGGGATTGAGATCTATGATGCAGACAAACAGGGAACGGGTGCCGGCGGTTCCGGCTGCGGGTGTGCGGCAGTGACGCTCTCGGCACATTTTATGCGGCAGATCGAGGAAGGGAAATGGAAAAGAATCCTGTTTGTCCCGACGGGAGCGCTGCTCTCCACCGTTTCCTTTAATGAGGGAATGACGGTGCCGGGAATTGCGCATGCGGTCGTCATCGAGCATGCGGGATAGAAAGGGGGAAAATGCTATGGATTATGTCAATGCATTCTGGGTTGGCGGGCTGATCTGCGCGCTGGTGCAGATTTTAATGGAAAAAACAAAAATGCTTCCGGGGCGCATCATGGTGCTTCTGGTGTGTCTTGGCACACTGCTTGGAGCGATACAGGTCTATGAACCGTTTGTAGAATTTGCGGGAGCCGGCGCTAGTGTGCCGTTGCTCGGATTTGGAAATGTATTGTGGAAGGGCGTGAAAGAGGCGGTGGATCAATATGGCTTCCTTGGAATTTTCATGGGAGGCTTTCAGGCAAGCGCGGTGGGCATATCGGCAGCGCTGGTGTTTGGCTATCTGGCAAGCCTGATTTTCCAGCCGAAAATGAAGAAATAAATGTTTGCGTATTGGTGCATCTGGTAGTAGAATTTTAACCATAGAAAGCGTGATAGGGGGAGACTGCCATGGATGAGAACGCACTGCGCGCAGCCGGAATCGATTACGATGCCGCATTGGCACGTTTTATGGGAAAGCAGGCGATTTATGAAAAATATCTGCGAAAGCTGCCGGAGGATGCACACATGGATGCGGCTTGGACGGCATTAGAGCAGCAGGATGATGCGGAGCTGTTGGAACAGGTGCATGCCATAAAAGGACTGACCGGAACGCTGGGGATTACGGGACTTTTTGAGCAGAGCGCGGCAATTGTTGCGCTCTTACGTGCAGGAACGCGCGAAGGACTGCAGGAGAAAATGACGTCATTAAAACAGGAGTGGGACCGCGTCTGTGAGACAATCCGGCAGGCGTAGCCTGCCTGCGGATTGCCGGATTCTGTGAGCTGGCTCTAAAATATTTTAGTGAAACGGACAGAAATAGTCCGGATGTCTGGAGATGATCTCGGTGCTGGCATTAAAGCCGTCGTAGATGTGATGGGAAACTACATCCGAAAGCCCCTCATAATCCCGTGAGGAGATACACGACCAGATTTTGATATGGTCGTTGTACAGCCGCAGCAGATTATCGCGGTCGCCCAGATTCAAAAAGGTGCGGAAACGCTCGTACTGGGAGCTCACGCCGGTCAGAAAATCCATGACGGTGCGTTTCCCGGCGAGCTCGTAGAGCGTTGTGTGGAACTCGTTATCGTTAATGATGAAGGCACGCCCGAGTTCCTCGGCGGGCAGATCCTGTTCCAGAAGTCCGCACTGGCGCTGTAACAGCAGACGGATGCGGAATTCCTGGGATTTATCGTACCCTGCGGTCAGATCTCTTAACACTGCCTGCTCTAAGGTCTCCCTCAGATAGAGAATGTCGGAGATCATGTTGAGGTCGATCAGGGAGACGAATGTACCGATGTGCGGGCGGACTTCCAGAAGCCCCTCGCGCTCAAGCATTTTAAAGGCATCCCGTACCGGGGTGCGCGATACATGGAACGCGGCGGCCGTGTCGATCTCGCTGATGGCAGATCCCGGCGGCAGTTCCAGATGAAGAATCTGTTCTTTTAAATCTTTATAAACGGCAACGGATGTGCCGGTATGTCTGGTTCCGTTCATAACATGCTCCTCTGTGGACAATTTGGTGTCCATTCTTACCATTCAAAATGTGAACATATTTCTAATATAAATCCCAATGGAACAAATTACAATCTATTTTTCAAAAGCCTGGGACATGCACCTTACATATGTATACATAGGATCGGGAAAAAACGGGAACGCTGTTTCTTGGGGCAGGATGAAAAACAGTGCAGGACAGTAGACGGAATTCTGGCGGATTTCGATAAAAAGTCCTTCCGGAACTTAAGACGCGCGGAACACGGCGCAAGAAGATGAAACAAGGAAAATCTGCCGGGGAATACCCGCTTGTATACAACAGGAGAAAAAGCAGAACCTGCGGAAAAATCGGTGTAAATTGTGAATAATAGACAAAACAGATACAAAAAATTATACAAAACAGAAAAAAAGAAAGATGGATGTTGACGCTTGTATACAAGCATGATATAGTCAAGAAAAAGAAACAAAGAAACGTACATGGAGCAATATCATAGACATGTATACAAGCAAATATTACATGAGCGGAAACAAGCTTCCGCAGAATGGAGGAAACTATGAAATTATCATTTCGCTGGTATGGACCAGATGACAAGGTGACACTGGAGAACATCCGTCAGATCCCGGGAATGCACTCGATCGTAACGGCTGTGTATGACGTTCCGGTCGGAGAGGTGTGGAGCGAGGAGAGCATCGCAGCACTGAAAAAGCAGGTAGAGGATGCCGGACTTCATTTTGAAGTCATCGAGAGTATTCCGGTACATGAGGACATCAAGCTTGGCAAGCCGAGCCGCGACCGCTACATCGAGAACTACTGCGAGAACATCAGACGTGTGGCAAAAGCCGGAGTGAAGTGCATCTGCTACAATTTCATGCCGGTATTTGACTGGACGAGAACACAGCTTGACCACGTGCTGCCGGACGGTTCGACCTCCCTGGTATATTATCAGGAGCAGGTGGATGCTGTGAATCCGCTGCAGAGTGACAGCGATCTGACACTTCCGGGCTGGGATGCAAGCTACACCAGAGAAGAGTTAAAGCAGGTGGTTGCAGAGTACAACGCAATGTCTGAGGATGATCTTTGGAACAATCTGAAGTATTTCCTGGAGAGAGTGATTCCGGTTGCAGCGGAGTGCGACGTCAACATGGCAATCCACGAGGACGATCCGTGCTGGAGCATTTTCGGACTTCCGCGCATCATCACCTGCGAGAAAAACATTGATCGTTTCCTCGGTCTTGTGGATGATCCGCACAACGGCATCACACTGTGCACCGGCTCCCTCGGCTGCTCGAACAAGAACGATGTGGTGAAGATGGCGGCAAAATATGCGGCAATGGGAAGAATTCATTTTGCACATCTGCGCAACGTTGCAGTGCTTGAGAATGGTTTTGAGGAGCGTGCACATCTCTCCAGCTGTGGCTCTCTGGATATGTATGCGATTGTGAAAGCGCTGCATGACAATGGATTTACCGGATATGTGAGACCGGATCACGGAAGAATGATCTGGGGAGAGACCGGAAGACCGGGCTACGGACTCTATGACCGTGCGCTTGGAGCAACCTATATCAACGGATTATTTGAGGCTGTGGAGAAGGCTTCAAAGGAAAAATAAATATCAGAAAAATAGAAATCAGGAGGAAGACGAACATGAAGTTACCATTTCAGATTGATCTGACAGGCAAGGTGGTTGTTGTGACAGGTGCGGGCGGAGTCATCTGCTCCGTGCTTGCGGAGGCAATGGCAATGACCGGCGCAAAGGTAGCGCTGCTCGACTTAAATGAGGATGCGGCAAAAAAGCATGCGGATGACATTACGGCAAAGGGCTATATTGCAAAGGGATACAAGTGCAACGTGCTTGAGAAAGCGAGCGTACAGGCGGCGAGAGACCAGATCGCTGCGGACTTCGGAACCTGCGATATCTTAATCAACGGTGCCGGCGGCAACAACCCGAAAGCGACGACCGACGACGAGTATTTTGTGCCGGAGGATCTCGGACAGATGAAGACATTCTTTGACCTGGATGCGGACGGTGTCTCTTTTGTATTCAGCTTGAACTTCATGGGTACCCTGATTCCGACACAGGTATTTGCGCTTGATATGGTCAACAAAAAAGGTGCGAGCATCATCAATATTTCCTCGATGAACGCTTACACACCGTTGACGAAGATTCCGGCATACTCCGGTGCAAAAGCTGCAATTTCCAACTTTACCGAGTGGCTTGCAGTGCATTTTTCAAAGGTGGGTATCCGCTGCAACGCGATCGCACCGGGATTTTTCTCCACACAGCAGAATGCGAAGCTTCTGTTCAATGAGGATGGAACACCGACGGCCAGAACAGGCAAGATTTTGAACAATACGCCGATGGATCGTTTCGGCGAGGTCGAGGAACTGATCGGTTCCGTCCTGTTCCTGGCATGTGAGGAGGCAAGCGGATTTGTCAATGGCGCATGTATTCCGATCGACGGAGCATTTGCGGCATACTCCGGCGTATAAAAGCTTGCAAAGGAGCCGGAAGAGGCGGCAATACATGAGGTGGAACAATGGGGTATTTTGATTTTCAGAAAAAAAGTGATTGTATCGTGTGCATTGACAGCGACGGCTGTGCGATGGACACGATGGAAGTAAAGCACAGAACCTGCTTCGGACCGCAGTGGATCAAAACATTCGGACTGACGGAGCATGAAGCGGAGTGCATGGAGCTTTGGCTTTCTATCAACCTCTACTCCATCACGCGCGGCATCAACCGGTTCAAGGGACTGGCGCTGGCGCTCGCGGAGGTGGAGAAGAGAGGTCTCGGTAACATCGAGGGACTTGCGGAGTACGAGGCATGGACAAAAGAGGCGAAGGAGCTCTCCAACCCGGCGCTGCTTGCGGTGACGCAGAAGAGTGATAACCCGTGTTTTGAAAAAGCGCTGCTCTGGAGCATCCGCACCAACCGCGCGATCCATGCGCTTCCGGCAGAGGACCGGCCGTTTCCGAATGTGAAGTCTGCGATGGATGCGATGGCAAAACAGGCGGATCTGGCGGCGGTGTCGTCCGCGAACCGGGAGGCGGTCGAGGCGGAATGGGGCAGACATCATCTTGCCGAAGACTGCAGTACGCTTCTGACGCAGGAGGCGGGAACCAAGGCTTTCTGCATCGGTGAATTGAGAAAAATGGGGTATGAGCCCGGGCGGATTCTGATGGTCGGCGATGCACCGGGAGACCGGGACGCGGCAGAGAAAAACGGCGTCCGGTTCTATCCGATTCTGGTCGGACATGAGGGGGAGAGCTGGAAACGCCTTTTAGAGGAAGCGTTTCCAAAACTTCTCGCGGGAAGCTTTGATGCGGAATATCAAAAGGAACTGAATCAGGCATTTGAGCAGAATCTCGGTGTTCATGCCGATTCGGAGTGAGAAAGAGAGGGATATTTTAATTATGGTAGATATGAAGGCAAAACCGTTTTACCTGTCCGAAGAGGACTGTAAATGGGTGGAAGAGACCATCGCGGGTATGACGACCGAGGAGAAGATCGGTCAGCTTTTCTTCAATATGGGATCTTCCAGAGACGAAGAGTATCTGAAGATGACGGTGGACAAGTACCACATCGGCGGTATCCGCTACAACCCGGCAACCGGTGCCGAGGTGCGTGAGCAGAACCGGATTCTTCAGGAGAACAGCAAGATTCCGCTTATCATTGCGTGCAACACGGAGAATGGCGGCAACGGCGCCTGCACTGACGGAACCATGATCGGCCAGCAGACCAAGATCGGTGCGACAAGAGACGCCAGATACGCGTACGAGCTCGGCCGTATGTCCAACAAAGAGGCGGCGGCGATCGGGTGTAATCTCTCCTTTGCCCCGGTCAGCGACATCCTCTACAACTGGGAGAACCCGGTCATCGGACTGCGCACCTATGGAAACGATGTGGACCGCGTGTGCGAGATGACGAAGGCATATATGGACGGCGCACACACCAATGAGGGATTCTGCTGTGCTGCGAAGCATTTTCCGGGCGACGGACTGGACTTCCGCGACCAGCACGTGGCAGACAGCGTCAATGACATGAGCTGTGAGGAGTGGGATGCAAGCTATGGAAAAGTATACCAGAACCTCATTGACAACGGTCTGGAAGCCATCATGGCAGGACACATTATGCAGCCTGCGTACACCAGACATTTTAACCCGGGAATCAAGGATGAGGACATCATGCCGGCAACCCTTTCGCCGGAGCTGATCGAGGGACTTCTGCGCGGAAAGCTTGGTTTTAATGGTATGGTGCTGACCGATGCTTCCCACATGGTCGGACTGACCTGCTGTATGAAGCGCAGCGAGATGCTTCCGCACACGATTGCAGCCGGTGTCGATATGTTCCTTTTTTTCAATGAGATGGATGAGGATTTTGCAAGCATGATGGCGGGCTATGAGAACGGCATCATCACCGAGGAGCGTTTAAATGACGCCCTGCACCGCATTCTTGCTCTGAAAGCACACATGGGACTGCACAAAAAAGCGAAAAATGAGATCGTTCCTCCGGTGGAGGTGATGGAGCAGGTCGTTGGCTGCGAAGAGCACAAGGCGATGGCAAGAGAAATCTCCGAGAAAGGAATCACTCTCGTAAAATACAAGGACGAGGATGTGCTTCCGATGATCCCGAGCCGTTACAAGCGCATCATGATCGTCTCCGTCAGCGGATTATCCGCGGGCGTGATGGGAACCATGATGGCAAAATATATGGGCGGCGGCAAGAAGAGTCCGGCAGAGCGCCTGCGTGACAAGCTGATCGAGAAGGGCTTTGACGCATTTATCTACGAGAGCCCGCTCGACGCACTTGCAAAGCGCGCGGCAGCAGGAGAAAAGGTGGACATCAATATGTACTTTGCCGGAAAGACGCCGATCAAGGAGTTCGTCGAGAACCAGGATCTGATTATCACACTGGTGGACATTGCAGGTGGTTTCCAGCCGGTGGCAAGACCGGGCTTCGGCATGAGCAAGGGCGGCGGAGAGATCCCGTGGTATGTTCATGAACTTCCGGTTATCGTGATCGGATGCGGACAGCCGTTCGTACTGGCAGACATTCCGCAGGCGAGAACGTATATCAACACTTACGACAGCGCGGATCAGACGTTTGATGCGCTCATCGAGAAGCTGATGAGCGGCAGCGACGCATTTATCGGGGAGGACCCGGTGGATGCCTACTGCGGACTGTGGGATACGCACCGGTAGGGGCTTACGCAAAAGGATCAGGATATACAGGCACTTGGGTCGTAATGACCCGGGTGCCTTTTTTAGAGGTAATTTGATTGAGCATATGGATATGAAGTGCTATACTAACAGTGATAAGAAGAGAAGGCTGTTCTTCATATTGGCATAAAGGAGAGCTTGCTTATGATGGCGGATGAAAAAATTAAAAATTCCAGTGAACTCGAGTTTGTTGTATTTTGTATCGAAAATGTAGCGGCAAAGCTGGGGATGGATGCAGAGCGTGTGTATCAGGCGTTTGCCGAAAAAAGTGATATTCTAAGTGGTTATATTGTGCCGGAATATGAAGTGCTGCATACACAGAGCCGGGAATATATCGTAGATGATCTTATTGATGTGATGAAAGAAAGGGGCGTGGAAGTATGATTCTCTACCATGGTTCTTTTGGAAAAGACGCGACAGATTATGATCTCGTTATTGGTGGTGTTGCCAATGATAAGGTATTCAATACGTTGGAATTGTTTTTTGATGGATTGATTGATAAGGCGGAGGTTATCAAACGTCTTCGTTATGAAAAACCGAATGTGCAAATTTGTTTCCGCACAGAGAGAGCACTGTCTCTCCTGCATTTTGAAGGGAGTGAAATTGTATGACAGCAAATCCGATTTTACTACAAAAAAAATATAGCCGTGTCATTGCGTGTTTTGCAAAACGGCAGGGAATTTCACTGGATGCGGCATTGGAATTCTTTTATCATTCCGAGGTATATCAACTGATTCGTGATGGCGTATCGGATATGCACTGTATGAGCGATGTGTATCTGGCAGAAGAACTGGAGCAGGAATACGCCGGTAAAATGCCGGATGCCAAGGGTGGAAAATGATTTGCCATTACCGTTTTCATGCGCTTTTCTCTTGCAAGTGCCAGCATAAGCAAAAAACGAGGCAAACCTTTGCGGTTTGCCTCGTTTTCATAAAATCCAACGGAAATACATATCCTACAGATACTTCTTGATCTCCTCGATCAGTGCGGTATACTCTTCATCCGAGAGGAACTTCTGCTGTGGATTCATAGCGAAGACGCCGCCCCACTCATACTCGTCTGTATACTTCGGAACGAGGTGGAAGTGCAGGTGATGGCCGGTATCGCCATAAGCGCCGTAGTTCACTTTCTGCGGATGGAATGCCTGATGCAGTGCCTCGGCAACATGGTTGATGTCCTCGATGTAAGCGGCACGTTCCTCGGCGGTCAGCTCCGTGATCTCACTCACGTGCTTCTTGTGTGCAACGATGACACGTCCCTTGTGGCTCTGCTCCTTAAAAAGATATACCTTGGAGGAAGGAAGTTCACAGATCTTGATGCCGAATGCGGCTACCAGATCACCTTCCATGCAATATGCGCAATTCTGATCTGTCATGATGTTCTCCTTATTTCTGGTTGAAGTGTACAGCGAATCCGGCGATCTCATCCTTTAAGTAAGCAACGGTAAGCTCACCCTTGTCATTGTATTTGAAGGAAGACTCATCGAAAGCAAAGCCTCTCTTCTCCAGATGATAGATGGCACGATCCAGATAATTTGTCTGGATGCAGATGTGACCGTGTGTTCCGCGTCCCGGATTCTTCATCATCTCGATTAAGGAACCAACGAACATGGAGCTGTTGCCAACCTTGACATCCTGTCCAAGTAAAGTTGCGAACTTTGCGGACTCGGTGGAAGCAACTTCCTCAGATGCGTTGTTGACACCTACGTGCAGGAGCTTGAATCCAAGCATGGTAGCAACTGCCTCTTTGGTGAGAGCGGTGATGCCTGCCCAATCCTTTGCTGCGATCATGTCTTTGTTTACCATCCAGGAACCGCCGCATGCGATGATCTTCTTGAAATCAAGATAGTTTGTCAGGTTCTTAGCGTTGATACCGCCGGTCGGCATGAACTTCATCTTGGTGTACGGAGCGGCCATGGATTTAATCATGTTCAGTCCGCCAGCAGCCTCTGCCGGGAAGAATTTTACAACCTCAAGACCAAGCTCGATTGCAACTTCCACATCGCTCGGGTTTGAGCAGCCAGGAGTTACCGGAATACCCTTGTCCACGCAGTATTTTACAACCTTCGGGTTTAAGCCCGGGCTGACGATGAACTTCGCACCTGCGTTTACCGCACGGTCAACCTGCTCGGTAGTAAGAACGGTACCTGCGCCGACTAACATCTCCGGGAACTGCTCGGACATGATGCGGATGGACTCCTCAGCAGCAGCGGTACGGAAGGTAACCTCAGCACACGGAAGACCGCCGTCACATAAAGCCTTTGCCAGAGGTGCGGCATCCTCTACATGGTCCAGTGCGATGACCGGGATAATACCAATCTTGGAAAACTCTTCTAATACTTTGTTCATGATTCTTCTCCTTTTACTTATCATTCATGTTCCATAATGCGGAACTATGTTTCATGTAATGGTACAAAATTATTATAACATGTGGAAAAACCTTGTCAACCGATTCAAGAAACAAAATCATGTATTTTCCATAAAACAAAACACCGGGACAGCGGAGATTCCGGAGTTGACTTTCGGGCGGCGGTCATGATATGATAACAAGGTCGTTCCGTAATACGGAACGGCAGATTGAATGATGAAACTGACTGAGATACAGCATGGGAGATACTATGGCAGAAGAGAGAGAAGCGAAAAATCCGGTACAGTCGGCAGAGCGTATTTTTCAGGTGATGGAGACGCTTGCGGACCACGGGGAGATGGGACTGATGGAACTTAGCACGGCGCTGGATCTGCACAAGAGCACTGTACACAGACTGTTAATGTCTCTTATTTATATGGGATACGCAAAGCAGGATGAGGCGACGCAGAAATATATGCTTTCCTATAAGGTGGTCAACATGGCGGGAAAGATCCTCGAGCGGATGGATATTCTGCAGGTGGCAAAGCCGTATATGGAACGTCTCTCGGACCTGTCCGGGGAAGCGGTGCATCTGGTGCAGCGCGAGGGCAACCATATCTTATATATATACAAGATCGAGGCGAAGGTCGGAACAATCCGCATGGTGTCCCATGTGGGAATGGTACATCCGATGTACTGCTCCGGTGTCGGCAAAGCGATCATGGCGACGCTTCCGGACGAGGAAGTCAAAAAGATCTGGAACGAGAGTATCATTGAGAAAAAGACGGACAAGACGATCACGGATTTCTCGCAGATGCAGGAAGTATTGGATGAAGTGCGGCAGAATGGCTACGCGCTGGACGATGAGGAGAACGAAAAGGGCGTCCGCTGCATCGCAGCCTGCCTGCACGGCTACCAGAAAGAGGTAAAATACGCGTTCAGTATTTCTGGACCGACCAGCCGCATGACGAGAGAGCGCGTCAGGGAACTTGCGGTGGATGTGAAAAAAGTACAGGAAGAACTGTCGAGAGAGCTTGGTTATTACAAATCTTAAGATTGAATTTTCAAAAATAAAATTCAAAAGAAAAACATCGGCTGCGGGAATAAAAGGAAAGCGCCAGGGTCATACTATCCTTGAAAACAGAAGTGATTCTGAGAAAAAGGAGAATATGACTATGAGAAAGTGGAGAACACTGCTCGCAGGGCTGGTACTTACTTTCGCGGTGAGCGCGATGGCTGCCTGCGGTACGAACAATGACAACGTCAATGACACGACGAACGGAACCGGCACGGAGAGCACCGTAGACGGAACCGGCACAAACGGAACAACCAACGGCACGACCAATGGCACAAACGGAACGACCAACGGCACAGTGAACGATACCAATGGAACTTTAAACGATAACGGTGCGATGGACAACAACGGCGCAGCTGATAACAACGGAAACGGCAATGTTGTGGACGACGTGGTAGACGGTGTCGGTGAGGCTGGAAAGGATGTCATCAACGGAGTGGAGAATGGTGTGGATGATCTGACCGGCAATGACAATAATAACAACGGAACCACAGATAATAACGGAAACGGCAGATAGAGCGCGTTTTACGGATGAGGGAAATAGAGAATGGCGAAAGCAAAAGAGGCTTTCGCCATTTTTGATGAATTCCTAAAATAACTATGAAATCTCCGTAATTTCCTTGTGATTAAACAATGTTTGCATTATAATGAACCTAAATTTCATGATAGAAAGCGAATAGGGGATATTAGTGTGAAAAATAAGATTTTTCACACGCAAGATTTGTGCTTCGCACAAACTTGAGATGCGCTTAGAAGCAGCGCAAGAATGGAGGATTAGTATGAATCACAATGATTTCAGAGAGATTATAGATGACGCGCCGGAGACGGGCGCAGATACAAATACAGGAACTGCAGGCAGCAGACAGCCGGGAAGCGCGGATAACGGTGTGCCGGCGGGAAACGCGGCTCACGGTGCGCAGACGGGAAGTGAGGCTCCCCGTGCAGAAGATGTGGCGGAGCATGAGAGCACATCAGGCACCGGAGAGGTGACACAGAGTTCCGCTTCGGATGACACAGACCGGAATCAGGACACGGAGTATGAGGACATCTGCTATATCTGTAGACGCCCGGAACATATTGCGGGAAAGATGATCCGTATTCCGAACAATATCTGCATCTGCCAGGACTGTATGCAGAAGACGTTTGACAGCATGAACGGAAGTGGTTTTTCCATGGATGATATGATGAATATGAACATGGGAAGAATTCCGAACATCAGCATGATCAATCTGTCGGATCTGCAGGGCGGACTGCCGAACAATCAGAAGCTGAAGAAGAAAAAGCCGAAGGCGCAGTCGGAGCCGGTTATCGACATTAAGAAGATCCCAGCACCGCACAAGATCAAGGCGTCGCTCGATGAATATGTGGTCGGACAGGAGCAGGCAAAAAAGGTGATGTCGGTTGCGGTCTATAATCACTACAAGCGGATTGCGGCGGATGAGAAGGACGGCGTGGAGATTGAGAAGTCCAACATGCTTATGATCGGACCGACCGGCTGCGGCAAGACGTATCTGGTCAAGACGCTTGCGCGGCTTTTGGATGTGCCGCTTGCGATCACGGACGCGACGTCACTCACGGAGGCAGGCTACATAGGCGACGACATTGAGAGCGTAGTCAGCAAGCTGCTTGCGGCTGCGGACAATGATGTGGAGCGTGCGGAGCACGGCATCATTTTTATCGACGAGATCGATAAGATTGCGAAGAAGCGCAATACGAACCAGCGGGATGTCAGCGGAGAATCCGTACAGCAGGGAATGTTAAAGCTTTTAGAGGGCGCCGAGGTCGAGGTGCCGGTGGGAGCCAGCAGCAAAAACGCGATGGTGCCGATGACGATGGTCAACACGAAGAATATTCTGTTCATCTGCGGCGGAGCATTTCCGGAGCTGGAGGAGATCATTAAGGAGCGTCTGAATCAGGAGGCTTCGATCGGATTCCGCGCGAAGTTAAAGGATGAGTATGACAAGGACGAGAACCTGCTCTCCAAGGTTACCGTGGAGGATGTGCGTAAGTTCGGTATGATCCCGGAGTTTTTGGGACGTCTGCCGATCCTGTTTACATTAGAGCCGCTCTCGGAAGATACGCTGGTGCGGATTTTGCAGGAGCCGAAGAACGCGATATTAAAGCAGTATGAGAAGCTTCTCGCCATGGACGAGGTCAAGCTGGCGTTCGATGAGGATGCGCTGCGCGCGATCGCACACAAGGCAAAAGAGAAGAAGGTGGGAGCGCGTGCGCTCCGTGCGGTGATTGAGGAGTTCATGCTGGATATCATGTATGAGATTCCCAAGGACGACAACATCGGTATGGTCACGATCACGAAAGACTATGTGGAGAAGAAGGGCAGTCCGGTCATCACGCTGCGCGGCTGCATCGGTATCGGGAGTACGGAGAATTCGCAGATCGCTGCCAGCAACTGATAATATGGAATAAATAGTTACACTCCGGCATCTATTGTTAAGAAAGCAATGGATGACCGGAGTTTTTTATGCCAAATTGCATGGAGCAGGTATATTCAGAGGAGTATTATGATTTTTTGATTCCGTACGGGGTGGAGGCAGAGGTTCCGTCCACGCCCGGATGCGTGCAGCGCATCGCGGAGGATTACGACATTTTTTTCTACCCGAGAGAGGGGCTGCCGCCGCTTTCCATCGGGAATTATACCTATACAGCGATACCAAAATGCTACGCGCTGCTCGATACGACGGCGCTCGATGCATCGGGAATCACCCGGCTGCAGAATCAGCCGGTGCTTGCACTGAAAGGCGAGGGGGTTCTGGTGGGCGTCATTGATACCGGCGTCGATTACACGAACCCGCTGTTCAGGTATTCGGACGGCAGCAGCAGAATCCTGCGGATCTGGGATCAGACGATACAGGATGGAACGCCGCCGGAGGGAATCCTGTACGGTGCAGAGTACCGCAAAGAGGAGATTGATGAAGCATTGCAAAAAAAACAGCCGTATGATGTGGTGCCGTCCCGCGATGAAAACGGGCACGGGACGTTCGTGACGGGAGTCGTGTGTGGGGGAGAGGATATCCCGAATGGCTTTATCGGGGCGGTGCCAAACGCCGGGATTGCCGTTGTAAAGCTAAAAGAGGCAAAGCGCTATCTGCGGGAATTTTTCTTCATTCCGGAGGGAGTTCCTGCCTTTCAGGAGACGGATCTGATGATGGCGGTATCCTATTTAAATGGCGTTGCAAATGTGTTGAATATGCCGCTTGTGATCTGTCTTGCGCTCGGCAACAGCATGGGGGGACACGGTACGGACGGTCCGCTGCCCAATTTTCTGAACTATATCAGTACCAGGCGGAGGCGTTCGATTGTGACGGCAACGGGAAACGAGGCGAACACCAGGCACCACTTTCAGGGGGCGCTCCGCCGTGAGATGGACTATGAGGATGTGGAGATCAGCGTGGAACAGGATATGGCGGGCTTTTTCATAGAACTGTGGGCGGGCGCGCCGGAATTGTACGCGATATCTGTGATTTCGCCGACGGGCGAACGGATTCCGAAAGTGTCGCTGCGTTCCGGTGCCTCCAAGTCATTCCGGTTCGTCTTTGAGGGAACGACCGTGTCGGTGGATTACCGTATCGAGACAAAGGAGACGGCAAACCAGTTAATCTATCTGCGCTTTTCCGATGTGAGAAGAGGACTGTGGATTGTACGGGTTTACCCGGAAAATATTGTGAGCGGCAACTATAATATGTGGCTCCCGATGCAGAAGCTTACGGACGGAAATGTGATTTTCCTAAGATCCAACCCGGACACGACGCTCACTGCGCCGGGGACGGCGGCACAGGTCATCACGGTCGGCGGATACCAGGTCTCCAATAACAGCATGTATGCGGATTCCGGGCGCGGCTACACAGTGGCGGGGGAGATCAAGCCGGATTTTGTGGCACCCGCGGTGAATGTGTACGGACCGGGGCTGCGTGGAAACTATGTGACCTACACGGGAACCAGCGCCGCGGCGGCGGTGACGGCGGGGGCGGTCGCACAGATCATGCAGTGGGCGCTGGTGCAGCAGAACGATCCGGTGATGTCCAACGCCGCGATCAAAAATATGCTCATCCGCGGTGCAAAGCGCTCGGAGGACAGGGGGTACCCGAACCGGGAGTGGGGGTACGGTGCGCTGGATGTCTATCAGGCGTTTGAGTATTTAAGGCTGTAGAGAGAACAGAAGATGTGAGATGGAAAATTTTTACAAAAACCGGAAATGGATGCAACCGTTTCCGGTTTTTTGCGTCTTATTATATGAAAGACAAAAACCGGATGATAGAAAAGAGAGGGAGAAGCTTATGAGGAGAAAAGGAATGGAACGGGTGACGGCAGGTGTGCTTGCGGCAGTGATGGCAGTGGGGATGACAGGCTGTGCGAACAGCGGAATGTCCGGTACAACCGCTGATCTTACCGGACAATACGGGACCAAAGAGGAAGGTCAGACGGAAGGAACCGGAGCAAACGGACAGACAGGACAGGCAGAAGATACAGGAACGGAGGATACTGCAATGGAAGAAAAAGATCTCGGTGCTATCAGGGAAGCATTTGAGTATTCCTATACGCAGTTTTCCTTAAATCTGCTGCGGGAGAGCAGAAAGCAGGTGCAGAACGGCGAGGACGCGAAGAATACGATGGTGTGTCCTCTTTCCGTGATGATGGCGCTCGAGATGGCGCGGACCGGAGCGGACGGCGACACGAAGCAGCAGATGGGAGCGGTTTTGTACCCGGGAATGTCGGCGGAGGATGGCAGTATGGTGCTTGGCAGGATCTGCAAGAGCCTGCCGGATGCAGAGGGCGCCAGATTCCACATGTCTGATTCGGTGTGGGTGAAGACGGCGGACGATGCATTTGTGCCGGATGAGAATTTCCTTGACACCGTAAAAACGGCGTATGACGCAGAAGTCTTTGGCGCCCCGTTTGACGAGACGACCTGCCGGGACATCAACCGCCTGGTGGAGCAGGAGACAGACGGCATGATAACAGAGATTCTGGATCAGATTCCGGAGCTTGCGGTCATGTACCTGGTGAATGCGGTGGCGTTTGATGCGGAGTGGGAAACGCCCTATGATGAGAGCCAGATACAGGATGCCACATTTTATGCGGAGGACGGAAGCGGGCAGGAGGTTTCCATGATGTACGATACCACGTACCGCTATCTGACCATGGAACACGCCAAGGGCTTTTGCCGGGCTTACAAGGAGGGCTATGACTTTGTGGCGCTGCTTCCGGAGGAGGGACTGTCACTGAGCAAATGGCTGGAAGAACTGGACGGGGAAACGTTTCACGAGACAATCCGGCAGGAAAATGATACAATGATAGAGACGGGTCTGCCGCAATTTACAGGCGAGACCGACCTGGAACTAAAAGATACGCTCACGGCGCTTGGAATGCCGCTCGCGTTTGATGAGGAACAGGCGGATTTTTCCAAAATGGGGTACTGCCCGGACGGAAGAAATATCAGCATCAGCAGGGTGCTGCACAAGACCCACATCGATGTGGACGGGCTTGGAACGAAAGCCGGAGCGGCCACGGTTGTGGAGATGTGCAAGGAGACGGCAATGGTTGAACAGCCGGAGCGCATTATTTTAGACAGGCCGTTTTTATATGCGATCGTGGAGAAGGACACCGGTATTCCGGTGTTCATCGGAACGGTGGAGAGCTTTTAACTGAGAGGGAGAAGGCATGGAGGATGAAAAAATCATAGCGCTGTACTGGGACAGGGATCAGACGGCGATTGCAGAGACACAGCAGAAGTACGGACGTTACTGCGGGAGCATCGCGCACAACATTGTACATGATGCGCAGGATGCAGAGGAGTGCGTGAACGACACCTGGATGCGCGCGTGGAATTCCATGCCCAGGGAGCGCCCGCATCTTCTGGCGGCTTTCCTGGGTGCGATCACGCGCAATCTGTCGCTGGACTGCTACCGCAGAAAGCATTCCGAAAAGAGAGGCGGAGGCGTCATGCCGGATATATATGAAGAACTGCATGACTGCGCCGGGGGCGAGGAGCCGCTGACGCAGATAGAGCGAAAGGAACTGGCGGCGTCCATCAACCGGTTCCTGGAGGGGTTAGACCGTGAGAGCCGGATTATTTTCATGCGCAGATACTGGTATATGGATGGCATCGGAGCGATTGCCGGGAGGCTTGCGGTCAGCGAGAGTAAGGTAAAATCTTCGCTGTACCGGTCCCGGGGAAAACTGCGGATGCATCTGGAGCGCGAGGGGCTGCTTTCATAGCGGCGGAAAGGAGCGGAAAATATGAAGACGGACGATTTACTGGATGCGCTCGGCGAAGCGGATCCGACATACATACAGGAAGCCGAGGACGTGCGCTATCTCGGAGCACGGAAAAAGCACTTTATGCAGATGGCTGCCTGCGTGGCACTTCTTTTGATCGGAGGTTCCTACGGAATATGGCAGCAGTATGAGAGTACGGCGCGCACGGACATGGCAAAGACAGAGAGCGCGGAAACGGCGGAAGCTTATGATACTGCGGTATCCGACGGTGCCGTGACATCTGATGCGGCAGCGCCGGACGGTACCGCAGAGAGTGCGGAGGAATATGAGGCGGCTGCACAAAGCACTGCGGGGGATGGCAACGGTATACAAGAGGCTGCCCAGCCGGAGAGCGCTGCGGGAATTGACTGGTATTTTAACGAAGTGGAGGAACTTCAGACATCGATTGCCTGCGGGGCGGAAGCGGCGAAGACGGTTTCACTCACAGAGGAACAGCTTCAGAACTATTACGGAATCAAGGTGATTCCGGATGCAATTCCGGATGGCTATGTGCAGACGGATGAGGAGAAAACGTATCAGATTGGCTATGATGCAGATGGCAATGTGATCGATGACAACTGTGTCATGCGTTATGAGAACAGTGAGACAGCGGGATGGTTTACCATTCGCGCACGCTCAACGGACATGGGGGAGATGACGTCCTATGTATCCGGCGGATTAAAGCCGATGACGGTTTCCGGTGTGAAGGTGACAGCAGCACATTATCCGGCGGGCAGCAGTGGAGGAACGTTCACGGACGGGTATCTGGCGACCTATAAGAAAAACGGTGTGACCGTGAATGTGCAGTCGGAAGGACTGAGCCGGGACGAGTTCTGCGCACTTGTGGAGAATCTGCTGGCGGAGTGACGGCTTGATTTTATGAGAGAGAAGTATTATGCTTGCTTTGGTGCAGTGACGGGAGAGTGCATTACATCTGCGAAGGAGTGCTGCATCAGAAGGAGGAAGCGATGAAAATCACAACAAAACAAATCACAACGACAGCGGTTCTTCTGGCGATCTGTATCGTGAGCCAGTTTTTTAAGAACACGAGCGTCTATATTACCGGACCGGTCATCAATGCATGCCTGATCTTAGCGGTGTTAAGTGTGGGAATTCCCTGCGGCATTATTCTCTCTGTGATCACGCCGGTCACATCATTCTTTATTACGGGAAGCCCGATCATCGGTGCCATTCCGGCGATCATGCCGTGTATCATGGCGGGCAATGCCCTTCTGGTCCTGGGTGTGGGACTGGTCACGAAAAAATGCAAAGGAAACGGCGGACTGATTGCCGGCATGGCGGCAGGATCTGTCGTAAAGGCACTGTTCATGGGAATTGTGATCTCGCTGATTCTGATTCCGAACCTTCTGCCGGCACCGATGGAGGCAAAGATGGCAGTGTTCCAGACGACCTTTTCCGTGACGCAGCTTGTGACTTCCCTGATCGGAAGCGTGTATGCATTTATTCTCTGGATTCCGTTGAAAAAAGTGGTAAAATAGGAAAAAGAGACTCTGATGGCGGAGCGGGAGGAAAGCTCCTGCTCCGCTTTTTGCTCTCTTCATTCCATACAGATATGGGAAGATGACTAATGTATAACTTACAATCATGAGCGGCATAAGCGGCTGGAATAATCTTGACACTGAAAAAAGAAAGTATCATAATTGATTTCAAGAATTTTATATGTCGGGAAAGGAATGGTAGCATAATGGATATCAGATTTGTAAAAAGAGACGTATTAAAGGAGAAGCCGGATCAGAAACATCTCGGATTCGGCAAGTATATGACCGATTACATGTTCGTCATGGACTGGACGAAGGAAGACGGCTGGAAGGATGCGAGAATCGTGCCGGAAGGACCGATCAGTCTGGAGCCTGCCTGTGTGACGCTGCACTATGCGCAGGAGACATTTGAGGGTATGAAGGCATACCGCACGGCAGAGGGAAAGATCCAGCTGTTCCGTCCGGAGATGAATGCGAAGAGAATGATCAATTCCAACGCGAGACTCTGCATGCCGGAGTTCCCGGTGGATATGTTCGTAGAAGCGGTAAAAGCGCTGGTAAAGGTGGAGGCAGACTGGGTTCCGTCTGAGCCGGAGACCTCTCTTTATATCCGCCCGTTCATGTTCGCAACAGAGGCTGCGCTCGGCGTACATATGGCGTCCGCTTACAAATTCATGATTATCTGCTGCCCGGTAGGCGCTTACTATGCAGAGGGCATCAATCCGGTGAAGATTCTTGTCGAGGACGAGCTGGTGCGTGCAGTCAAGGGCGGTACCGGATTCACCAAGTGCGGCGGCAACTATGCAGGCTCCATCTTAGGACAGGTAAAGGCAGAAACGCTTGGTTACTCCCAGGTACTCTGGCTGGACGGTGAGCACCGCAAATACGTCGAGGAAGTCGGTACAATGAACATCATGTTCAAGATCGCCGGTGAGATCTACACAGCACCGATCGAGGGTACGGTACTTCCGGGCGTTACCAGAGATTCCATGATTCATCTGTTGAGAGACTGGGGTTACAAGGTAAACGAGACCAGATTATCCGTCGATGACCTGATGAAGGCAGGACATGACGGAACCTTAGAGGAAGTATTCGGAACGGGTACCGCAGCCGTGATCTCTCCGGTTGGTGAACTCCGCTATAAGGATGATGTTGTCACGATCAACGATTTCAAGATCGGCGAGCTGACACAGAAGCTGTACGACACACTGACCGGTATCCAGTGGGGCAAGCTTCCGGATAAGTACGGCTGGACCGTTCCGGTAGAATAGGGTTTATTCCGCATTGCGCAGTAGCTGCCCGGTCAGAGGAAGCTTTACGATTACGACGGCTCCACCTGCCGGTGCATTACACAGAGCGATCGATCCGCCAAGTCCGCGGGCAAGCTGGTCGGCGATGGAGAGCCCGAGACCGAAGTGGCTTTTGTCATTCCGGTCGGCGGATTCCCTGTAAAAGGCTTCCGTGCCGTAGAGCAGGGCGTCTTCGCAGAAGCCGGGTCCCTCATCGGATACAGTGAGAAAGAGCGTGCTTTCTTTCTCGGGTGCATCCCTATAATCGCGGATGGAGGCATCTAAAGTGACCGTTCCTTTGTGCGGTGAGTAGCACACGGCATTGTCGAGCAGATTGTTTAAAATACGCCGCAGCGGATGTTCCGGCAGTGGCAGAACGGCTGGAAGAGTCTCGGTGGAAAAAAGAACATGCAGTTCTTTTTTCTGACCGAGACTTTTTGTATTCCCGAGCAGATCGTCGAAAAACGATGCCGTGTGAAGCTGCGCCTGAAAACGGCACTCTGCGGAACATGCAGCGGGATCATCCGTCTTTGCGAGCTCGATAATTCTCGACAGATAGTCCTGGATCTGCGCGGCATTTTCCAGAATAAACCGGTTACAGGTTTGCTGCGTCGGATCAAGCGCTGTCTCAGACAGAAGTTCTGCGTTCCCGCGGACGATCGTAAGCGGCGTCTTGATGTCATGGGCGAGCGCGGAAAACTGACGTCTGCGTTGCTGCTGCATGTGCCACTGCTCTTTTAAGGAGGCGGAAAGTTCGGATTTCAGCGCGTCCAGAGAAGCAGCTACCTGGTTGAATTCGCAGATGGCAGTCGGCCGGATGGTAAAGTCGAGATTCTGATTGCGGATTTCGTCGGCGGCTTCCTGCAGATGAAAAAGCTCCCGCGACAGGTATTTTGCCTGCCGCGTGATGACGAGTACAAAAGCTGCAAGAAGCAGGAACAGCAGGAGAAACACTTCCAGCAGTTCAGCGCTCGGAAAGAGACGCCGGAGCGTGGGATTTGCAAAGGCAGACCGGAAATCGTAGGTGAGCACCACAATCCGGGTGTCGGTCTGGCGTTTGACATAGGTTCGCCCAAGCATATTTGCGGAGAGGGAATCCTGCCCGGAAAGTGCGAGAAGATCTGCATTTTCGCGGATGGAACCGGACATGTCCGTTTCAAGAAGCTCTCCGGATGCGTCATAGATGGCGTAGCCGCAGGCGGATGGGATCCCGGAAGACACGATGTCCGTATGTGCGCCGATGGTGTGAAGGTAGGCAAGAGCCTCTTTTTCGGCGGCGTCCGCAGGCAGGATCAGACCCGTACCGACGGAGACGGTAATCTGGAGAAGCCACAGCAGGAACGCCAGAAGCACCGCGGCGACAAGCTTTAGTAAAAAGCGCACAAAAAATGTGCGCAGCCGGATTTCTTTTTTCTTTTTTTTCATGCGTTCCATCGATAACCGATCCCCCATACTGTCTGAATTGGCGCCATATTTACTGCGGCAAATTTTTTCCGGATATTTTTAATATGCTCTGTAATAGCAGACTCATCGCCTGTCTTGTCGTATCCTAGGACCGCTTCGTAGATCTGCTCTCTGGAAAATGTCTGTCCGCGGTTTTTGGCGAGCAGAAGTGTGATCTCATACTCCGTTCTGGTGAAGGGGAGCGTGACGCCGCCTGCTGCGACTTCGCGGGAGGCGAGCAGAAAGCGGATGCCCTGTATGGAGAGACAGTGGTGTTTTTCGCGCTGCTCCCGGCGCAGATGTGCGGCAACGCGCGCACGCAGTTCAACGATGGAGAAGGGCTTTTTGATATAGTCGTCCGCACCGACGGAAAAACCGTAGTCGACGTCCTCCTCCATGGTCTTTGCGGTCAGGAACAGAATCGGGCAGTCCGTGTCGTCGCGGATGGCGCTGCAGAGTTCATAGCCGTCCGTCTGCGGCATCATGACGTCGAGAAGGATGAGATCATACTCTGCGAGGTGCGCCGCAAGATCCGCCGGTACATGCGGCATGCAGGTAATGGTATGCCCCTCCCGGCGGAGTGCATGTTCAATCAGCGCGAGGATGCCGGGATCATCGTCAATTGCGAGAATGTGAGCCATAAAAACCTCATTTCTATCAAGAACCCATTCCATAAAGGGTCAGGTACAAAAGGAACGAAAGTGCGTACAGCACGTAAATGTGCGTCGGATAAAACCAGTAGAACAGCTTTTTGGAGCCGTGTCCACGGGTTCCATTGTAACATAACATAGGGATAATGGCAAAAACTTCCAGCCACTCATAAGCATCGGTAAAAAAGAAAGAGGCAGAAGTTCCTGCGGGCATAAAAAGCAGCACGGGCAGGATGTCCCACGCAAGCACGAAAAGTGCAAAGGCACCTGCCTGCAATCGGCGGTGTCTGTGCGTCAGGTAGAGAATCACGCCGCCGAGCAGTGTGGCGGTGCCACCGTCGATGATCGCAGTGTGGCAGGGCAGGACACTGTACACCAGAAGGTTTAAGAGAAAATTGCCGTAGGGAATGCCAAAGGCTTCCGATACGGCGAACAGCCCGTACAGAAGAAAGGGCAGAAAGACCGGAATCAGGATGGCAGAAAGTCCCCGGATCCACTGTTTTTTCTGACACCGGTCGATGCCCCAAAGAACGACGAGCAGGACGGAAAAGGATGCAAGCATCTGATTCTGCGGGAAAAAGCCGTCCGGCCGGACGAGACCGGATGCAATATTATAGAAGGAAAACTGCACCAGTCCCATGAAAACGGCGATGGCGTAAATACGCAGAAAATATTTTTTCCGGTCGTGCGTGTGAAGAAAACCCTCCACGATACAGAAGAGGAACAGCGGGGCGGCAAGCCTGCCGATCCACGAAAAGAACAGTGGGATCTTCCCTGTAAATGAGAAAAAATAGTGAATGTGGTCGAGAATCATGCAGACCATGGCAAAATATTTGAGCGCAAAGTCTGAGAGTCCCCGTTGTTTTGTGATTGTTGTCTGATTCATACGTTCTGGAATCCTCCTTGTTTACTTCTTGTGATAAGTTGTGATAAGATGTTCACAGAAACAGCATACAGGCAAATTATAAGGATTTTATAAGGAACGGAAAGGAAGTTATAAAATGACAAAACAGGAAAAAGCAATCGAATTGCATGACAGGGGATGCAACTGTGCACAGGCGGTGGCGTGTGCGTTTGCGGAGGAGATCGGCGTGCCGGAAGAGACGCTGTTTGCCGCGGCGGAAGGATTCGGACTCGGCATGGGCGGCATGGAGGCAACCTGCGGAGCGGTCTCCGGTGCGGTGATGCTTGCGGGCTTCAAGAACAGCTGTGCCGATCCGAAGAACCCGAAGACCAAGGCGGCAACCTATCAGCTGACCAGGGAGATCACCAGACAGTTTGCCGAGAAGAACCATGCGCTCGTCTGTAAGGAATTGAAGGGGCTGGAAACCGGCGTGGTTTTGCGGAGCTGTCCGGACTGTATCCGCGATGCGGTTGCGATCGCGGAAAAGGTACTACAATGAACTCTGACGAGTTCATCTTAGAAGTTCCTGTGGAACTTCCGATATGAAAAAGCAGAACACAACGATGATATAATAAAAAGAATAAAGTCGGATCAGAGCAGATGTCCCTGTGTGGAAGCGGTGTCTTTCACACAGGGACATTTGTGTATTTGCACGAAGCAGAACACGCCAAAAACAGCCATCTGCAAAATATGCACAAGAAGAAAAAACGAAAAACCATAAAATTATACGAAACACACAAAAGAAACAGAAGTATTTTCAAGAAAAAGAGAAGAATATTGTATGTTCTTTACATGCCTCCATTGCTATAATGCATAATGTAACAAGGAGTTACGAATACGAAAAGGGAGGTTTTTCAGAGATGAAAAAGAAAGTAATCAGTTTAATCCTTGCAGCTACTATGGTTGCAACAATGGCAACAGGATGTGGAAGCTCTTCTGGCGAGACAACCACAACAGATAACGCAGCATCCACGACAACCGATGCAGCAGCACCGGCTACCGAGGCTTCCGATACGGCAGCAGCAGCAACAGAAGCAGCAGGCGGTGACTATGCAGACAAGAAAGTCGGCGTATGCATTTACCAGTTCTCCGATAACTTCATGACACTGTTCCGCACAGAGCTTGAGAATTATCTGGTAGAGCAGGGCTTCTCCAAAGACAATATCACAATCGTTGACGGAGCAAACGATCAGGCGACACAGACAGGTCAGATCGACAACTTCATTTCCGAGGGCGTAGATGTTCTCATTGTAAACCCGGTAAACTCTTCATCCGCAGCTACCATCACAGATAAGGTTGTAGCAGCAGATATCCCGCTCGTATACATCAACCGTGAGCCGGATGCAGAGGAAGAGCAGAGATGGGAAGACAACGGCTGGAATGTTACATACGTTGGATGTGACGCACGTCAGTCCGGTACTTTCCAGGGCGAGATGATCGTAGACCTTGGTCTTGACACAGTAGACTTAAACGGCGATGGAAAAATCCAGTACGTTATGGTAGAAGGTGATCCGGAGAACGTTGATGCCCAGTATCGTACCGAGTATTCCGTAAAGGCTCTTACCGATGCAGGTCTTGAGGTTGAATGCCTCTCCGATCAGGTTGGTAACTGGCAGCAGGATCAGGCACAGCAGATCGTTGCAAACGCTCTTGGACAGTATGGCGATAAGGTAGAAGTTGTATTCTGTAACAACGATGCAATGGCACTTGGTGCATTACAGGCAATCCAGTCTGCAGGACGTACCGTAGGTACCGATATCTTCTTAGTAGGTGTTGATGCATTATCCGAGGCTCTTGAGGATGTTGTAGCCGGAACCATGACAGGTACCGTATTCAACGATCACTTCTCACAGTCCCACGGTGCAGCTGATGCAGCAATCAACTTCATCAATGGTGAGACCAACGAGTATTACATTGGTTGTGACTATGTAAAGGTTACAAAAGACAATGCACAGGAAATCCTTGACATGGTAAAATAATTACTGCGCAGGATGATTGATAGCAGGTAAACAGAAGGTGCGGGTGTTTTCGGGCATCCGCACCTGTCTTAAAGATATGAAATAGTTGTGTGACAGACCAGATTAGAAAAAATTAAAGAACATCGACAATAACATCGACAGTACACAGATAACAACAGAATCTGTATCAATATAGAAGGAGGAGAAACATGGCTGAGTACAAACTGGAGCTAAAGGGTATCTGCAAATCGTTCCCAGGTGTTAAAGCGCTTGACAATGTACAGCTTTCCCTTCGTCCCGGAACCGTTCATGCACTGATGGGTGAGAACGGAGCCGGCAAGTCTACCTTGATGAAATGTCTTTTCGGTATTTACAAGATGGACGCGGGAGAGGTTTATCTGGATGGGCAGAAGATTGAGATCAACAACCCGGATGAAGCAATGAAATACGGCATCGCCATGGTACATCAGGAATTACAGCCTGTTCCGGCGAGAAGCGTGGCTGAGAACCTGTATCTGGGAAGATTCCCGACAAAGAATTACGGACCGCTCAAGGTAATTGATCACAAGAAGATGTATGCAGAGACGGAGAAGTGGCTGAAAGAGGTAAAGATGGATTTCGATCCGAAGGCACAGCTCGGCACACTTTCCATCGGACAGATGCAGTCCGTGGAGATCGCAAAAGCGGTATCCCAGCAGGCGAAGGTCGTGATCTTTGATGAACCGACCTCCTCTCTTTCCGATAATGAGGTAGAGGCACTCTTCCGTATCATGAATGACCTTCGTGATAAGGGGGTTGCAATGGTATACATATCCCACAAGATGGATGAGATCAAGCGCATCGCAGATGACATCACGATCATGCGGGACGGTACCTATGTAGGAACCTGGCCGGCGGCAGAGCTGACGACCGATCAGATCATCGCAAAGATGGTAGGACGTGAGCTCACAAACGTATATCCGGCGAAGAAGAATACACCGGGCGAGGTCATCATGGAGGTCAAGAACCTCTGCTCGATCCATGCAAATTCATTCCAGAATGTCAGCTTTACGCTCCGCAAGGGCGAAATCTTAGGCTTTGGCGGATTGGTCGGAGCCCAGAGAACAGAGTTGATGGAAGGTATCTTCGGTATCCGGGGTATCGCATCCGGTGAGATCTACATGCATGGCAAGAAGTTAAAGATCAAGCATCCGATCGATGCGATGAACGCAGGAATCGGACTCATTACAGAGGACCGCCGCGGCAACGGTATCTTCGGATGTCTGTCCATCAAGGACAACGTTGGCGTCTCCATCTATAACAAGTACCTGAAAGCAGGATTCGTGCTGGATCATAAGAAGATGAACAAAGTTGTGGATGACAGCATCAAGAAGCTGTCCATCAAGACACCGAGCATGAACGAGCACATTTCAAACTTATCCGGTGGTAACCAGCAGAAGGTTATTATTTCCAGATGGCTTGCCAATGATCCGGATGTGCTGATCATGGATGAGCCGACAAGAGGTATCGATGTCGGTGCAAAGCATGAGATCTACGAGATCATGAATGAACTGGCGGCACAGGGTAAGGCAATCATCATGATTTCATCAGAAATGTCTGAGCTGCTTGGTATGGCAGACCGCATCTGTGTTATGTGTAACGGTAAGATTACCGGCGAGATCGACCAGCCGGAAGAGATGACACAGGCGATGGTTATGAACTTTGCAACGAGATTCTGATGAGATAGGAGGAGACGAAAATGACAAAGACAAATCAACAGAAAGTAAAAGATTTCTTAATCAACAACGGAGTTATCATCGTCATGTTCATCCTGGTAATCTATACCGGATTCACATCCGATAACTTCTTCACAAGGAACAACTTCATGAATATTCTGATGAATATGAGTTCACGACTCGTCATTGCACTTGGTATCGCAGGTTGTGTTATCACAGCAGGATGTGATCTTTCCGCAGGACGTATGATCGGTTTCGGTGCATGTATCTCTGGTATGCTGTTACAGCGTATGGATTATTCCGGAAAATTCTTCCCGGATATGCAGCCGCTCAACGTATTCGTCGTAGCACTGATTGCCATGCTGGTATGTGCGGCATTCGGTACGGTTACCGGATTTTTCATTGCTTACTTAAACGTTCCGCCTTTCATCGCCACACTGGCAATGATGGAGATCGTCTATGGTATCGGACTTATCGTAACCAATGCAACACCGCTCGGCGGCTATGTAGAGCAGTACACGAACGTATCTAACGGTAAGTTCCTCGGCATCAACTACCTGATCTGGATCGCAATTATTGTGGCGGCGATCACATGGTTCATTTTCAACATGACCCGTCACGGCAAGTACATGTATGCAATCGGTGGTAACCCACAGGCAGCAGAGGTTGCCGGTGTTCCGGTAAAAGCAACTCTGATCTTAATCTACATGAAAGCAGCAGCTATGTATGGTCTTGCAGGTTTCATGCTCGGTGCAAAAGCCGGCGGTGCATCCGTCCAGACCGGATATGGTTACGAGATGGAAGCAATCGCAGCTTGTACGATCGGTGGTGTATCTGTAACAGGTGGTCGTGGTAAAGTATCATCCGCAATTATCGGTGTTGCCGTATTCGAGCTGTTAAAGGTAGCTCTCCAGTACCTGGGTATGAATGCAAACGCACAGTATATTGCAATCGGTGTTGTTATCTTCATCGCAATCTCTCTGGATATCAGAAAGTATATAGCAAGAAAGTAAAAAGTATATTATAATGAATAGCGGCTGGGACATTAGAACCAGCCGCTATTTTAGATTTGAGAGTACAGGAGGATTTTTAAGGTGACGGTTGATACGATTATTGAGCAGGCGGGGATTCCGCTGCTTTTACTTGTGATCTGTGTGTATTATGCAATCCGGCTGATCGTTTTGCACGACAGTCAGGCGATCCGCGGGAAAAATAAGCCGCCGGTGAAGGACGAGGAAGCGTACTGCAAGGCGGGAGGAAAGCTGCTGCTGTTCTTCGGTGCGGCTACCTTTTTGATGGCGATTCTGGTGTTTGTGAATGTCTATGTGGCAGTGGCGGAGATCATAATCTGTACGGTGATTCTCGGCATTCTCTGGAAGCGGATGGAGGATCAGTACGGAGGTTGAATGAATGAGTGCGAGTGAAAAGGAGCGGGAGAATATGAGTTTGTATTCCGTTTTGCTGGTGGATGACGAGGAAGAGGTATTCCAGGTCATCATGAAAAAGCTGGACTGGGAAGGCATGGGCTTTCGCATTGCGGGCTATGCAAGAAACGGTGTGGAAGCGCTTGAGATGGCGGAGGAGCTTTCCGTGGATGTCGTCATGACGGACATTAAGATGCCCTATATGGATGGTCTTACGCTCTGCCGGAAGCTAAAGGAGCAGTACCAGAAGATCAAGGTCATTATTTTCTCCGGTTTTGATGAATTTGAGTATGCCAGGGAAGCGATCAAGATCGAGGCGGAAGAATACATTTTAAAGCCGATTAATGCCAACGAACTGCGCGAGGTCTTTGAGCGGATCAAGAACAATCTGGACAAGGAACTGGACGAAAAGCGCAATATTGACAAGCTTCGGGAATATTATCTGGAGAGTCTTCCGATGCTGCAGGAAAATTTCCTGACGTCGCTCATCGACGGACGGATTCCGGAGGACTCCATCGAGGAATATGCAAAAAACTGCAGCCTCACGCTAAAGGGTCCCTATTTTGTGGTGACCGTGCTGCACATCAGCACGACCAACCCGATGGAGGGGGCGCTTCCGATCGATCCGTTTCTGCTGGCGGTCTCCGTGAAAAAGCTGGCGGAGGAGCAGCTGGCAGCTTCTGAATATGACAGCAAGATCGTGACATATCTGGGGGATGGCATTGTGATTACCCAGCTGCCCACGGAGGAGGCGATCACGCGTTTTACCGACTGCATGGATAAGATCTGTAAGATGGCAAAGCGTGTCTGCAAGGCGAAGATCACGGCGGGAATCGGACATGTGTGCAGCGGTCCGGAAGAACTGCAGATGTCCTATCTCGGCGCGAAGAATGCCGTGTCCTACCGTGTGCTCTACGGCAATACCAGAGCCATCAATATTGCGGAGATCGACCCGCAGGAGAATGCCGATCTGCCGTGGGAGGAGCCCTTTATCCAGAAGATCATCAAAAAGGTCAAGGTGGGAGAGGAACAGCCGCTTCTGGATGCGATTGCGGAATTTACGGAGAAGCTTGCGGGCAGCAAGATGTCGCTGCAGCGGTACCGGATTCTCATTATGGAGCTGATCACGGAGCTGTCGCGTTTCGGGGCGAACAACCAGATCAACCTGGAAGATGTGTTCGGCGGCAACGGGGATGTGTATACACGCGCCATGCAGCTGGAGTCGACGGATGCACTCCGGGAATGGCTGTGTGAGAACTGTCTGAAATTACAAAAACAGGTGCAGAACGAGCGCCAGGATACGACGAAGTCCTTTGTGTCGAAGGCAATCGACTATGTGAAGGAGCATTATGCGGATACTGACCTTGGAATTGAGACGATCTGTGGATACCTCAATGTGAGCGCCGCCTATTTTTCCACGGTGTTCAAGAAAGAGACCGGGAAGACGTTCATCAACTATCTGACAGATTACCGGATGGAGGAGGCGGTGGAGCTGCTTCTGACACAGAATGAGAAGACTTACGTGATTGCGGAGAAAGTCGGATATACCGATCCGAACTATTTCAGCTATGTATTCAAAAAGCAGTTCGGCATGTCGCCGTCCAAGTATAAGACAAGCCGGATGGAAGCTGCGCAGGAGGCATAGGGCGCATAGGGTGCAAAGAGGATGAGAGAAAGAGTAAAACAGTGGCGGCAGAAGGTCACTTCCTTCCTGGAAAAACACATCAAGCCGCAGTCCATTCAGATGACGATTGCATTGTCTTTTACGATTGTATCGGTCATCAGTATGGGTATTCTGGGGATTTCCCTGTACAACCGTTTTGTCAATAAAATGGAAGATATGACGACGCAGAGCGCGGAGCAGCTGCTGAACCAGACGGCAATCAATCTGGAGAGTTATCTGCGCAACATGCGGCGTATTTCCGACGCCATGTACTACAGCGTTATTAAGGACAAGGATCTGGCGACGGACTCGCTTGATGAGGAGATGAACCTTCTCTATGAGGCGAACAAGGATAATCTGATCAGCATCGCCTGCTATACCAACGACGGAAGACTGGTTGCTGCAGCGCCGGTTGCCACGGAGAAGAACAACCTCGACATCGTGGATCAGGAATGGTTTACGGAGGCGACGGGACAGATGGAGAACGTGCATTTTTCCACACCGCATGTACAGAATTTGTTTGACGATCCGAGTTACCGCTATTACTGGGTCGTATCGCTAAGCCAGGCGGTGGAGCTGACAAGCGGCGGCAATTCGACACTTGGTGTGCTGCTTGTGGATATGAATTACAGCAGTATCGAGCAGCTTTTGACGAAGGCAAATACGGACAATGCGTCGGAGTATGTCTATCTGATGGACGGAAGCGGGGAACTGATCTATCACCCGAAGCAGAAGCTGATCTACACGGATCTGTTTTCGGAGAACAATCTTGTGGCAGCATCCTACGAGGATGGCAGCCACAAGGAGGAATATGACGGGGAAAAGCGCATTGTCACGGTCAAGACCATCAGTTACACCGGCTGGAAGATCGTGAGTGTGGTTCCGATGAGTTCTTTTGATATGGGAATCTCAGGGATGCGGATGTTCGTGATTCTTCTGATGTCGCTGTCCATGCTGATGATTATTCTTTTAAACCAGTTTGTCTCTGCGAATATCGCAAAGCCGCTAAAGCGCCTGAACGATTCGGTGAAGGACTGGGAAGCGGGAAATATGAACCCGGATATCTATGTGGGCGGTTCGCTTGAGGTGGAACATCTCGGGAAGACGCTGCGTTCTACGGTGGCGCAGATCCAGGAACTCATGCATGATATTCTGGTGGAGCAGGAAGAAAAGCGGAAGAGCGAGCTGGACGCCTTGCAGTCACAGATCAACCCGCACTTTTTATATAATACGCTGGACTCCATCGTCTGGATGATCGAGGGCGAGCGGTATGAGGACGCGGTGTTTATGGTGACGCAGCTTGCCAGCCTGTTCCGCATTTCCTTAAGCCGCGGAAAGACGATCATCTCCATGGAGGACGAATTAAAACATGCCAGAAATTATATGAACATCCAGAAGATCCGCTATAAGAATAAATTCACTGTGGAATTTCAGGAGGAGGATGCTATTTTGAGCTGCTGTACGGTAAAACTCGTGATCCAGCCTTTACTTGAGAATGCAATCTATTACGGCATGGAGTCCATGGACGGCGACGGTGAGATTACGGTTGTGGGATACCGGAAGGGAGACGATGTCTATGTTGAAGTGCGCGACAACGGACTTGGTATGCCGGATGAGATGGTAGATGCGCTCCTGACAGAGAACAACAGAGTGCGCAAGCACGGCTCCGGTGTGGGACTCATCAATGTACATAACCGGATCAGACTCCGCTTCGGGGAGCCGTATGGTCTTGAGATTGATAGCTGTCTGGATGAGGGGACGACCGTGCGGATTCACCTTCCGTACATTGCGTACTCACCGGAAAATACGGAACTGCTGGAGGGAGGAAGACTAAAACAGCTGAAGGGGGAACGGCAGGATGAAGAAAAATAGACTTTATTTTGGTATGTTGATCCTGATGCTGGTGGCGGTGATTATCTGGGCGTTTTACAATATGCTAAACGTCGGTAAGCAGGAGACGTCCTACCGCGTCTCCGTGGTTGTCGAGAACAGCAACAGCGACCGCTGGACTTCCCTCAGACAGGGGCTTGAGCAGGCAGCGCGGGATTACAACATCAGTTTGAGCTTTGTGTCGACGGGGAGCTTTTCCACCGCAATGGAAGAGATGGATGTGGTCAAAAAGCAGGTCACAAATGGAGCCAACGGCATTATTCTGCAGATGAATACGGATCACGCCGGACAGGAGCTGGAGGATCTCTCCGGTCAGACGGCGGTGCTTCTGCTGGAGACGGACGTTGATCCGGAAGGGGTCTACGCGTTGGTGGCGCCGGATAATGAGGAGATGGGAGCAGCGCTCGCACAGGCGGTGCAGTCCGATTTCGGGGATGACCTTGCCGGCAAGCGCGTGGGAATTCTTGCGTGCAGCCAGAGCCAGCGCTCCATGCAGCAGCGTTATACGGGGGTATCGCAGGGATTGCGCGAGAGCGGTGCAGTCGTCGAGTGGAGCCTGGAAGGAAAGGCGGAGAGCATCAAGGACGCGTTCTATACGTTAGAGCAGGACAAACCGGTGGACATTCTGATTGCACTCGGCAATGACGAGACGGAGATGATGGTGGATTTTTTTGCCGGGGATGAGCTGGGCTGGAGACTTGACCGGTGCTCGCTGTACGGCGTGGGCAGTTCCGAGAAAAATGTATACTATCTGGACAAGGGCTGGATACAGACGCTCGTGGTTCCCAATGAATTCAATATGGGGTATCAGAGCATGGAGGCAATCGCAAAGCAGCTGATTTATCACATGGATACCACGAGAAGCAGCAAGGTCAATTATCTGGTGGTCGACCGGGAACATCTGTATGATGCGGATATCCAGAAAGTGCTGTTCCCGATTGTGCAGTAGCAGAGAGAAACAGGAGAAGTGAGGAAGGGTGTTATGTCACAGAGGATGCTAAGAGGAATGGCGGCCGGGCTTGGTGCGCTGGTGTCACTGGGAAGCATGGCGGGCTGCGGGACAGACGGCCAGGTACAGAAAGCGACAAGCATTAAGATCGGCGTCACCGTATACGATCAGTATGACACATTTGTATCGCAGATGATGACGGATTTCAACGAATATGCGGCAGAGCAGGAAGAACAGACGGGCATTGCCATCAATGTGGAAGTCTACAATGCGGCCGGAAGCCAGTCGACGCAGAACAGTCAGGTCGAGGAAATGTTAGATGCCGGCTGCAATGTGATCTGTGTGAATCTGGTCGACCGGACAGAGCCGACAACGATCATCGATATGGCGGAAAAAAATAATGTGCCGGTCATTTTCTTCAACAGGGAACTGGTGGAGGAGGATCTGGAGCGCTGGGACAGGGTCTATTATGTCGGGGCGAAAGCATTCGAGTCCGGAATCATGCAGGGGGAGATTGCGGCGGATGCGTTCAAGGAGAATCCGGATGCTGATAAGAACGGTGACGGTGTCTTCCAGTATGTGGTGCTGGAGGGAGAAGCCGGGCATCAGGATGCGATCGTGCGCACCGAGTATGCGGTCTCAACGATTATAGACAACGGCGTGGAGGTGGAAAAGCTCGCGTACGGGATTGCGAACTGGAACCGGGCGCAGGCGCAGACCAAGATGACGCAGATGCTTGCGGAATATGACGGGGAGATCGAGCTTGTAATCGCCAACAATGATGATATGGCGCTCGGAGCCATCGATGCGTTGAAAACCTCGCATCTGAAGCGGGCGGACTGGCCGGTGGTGGTCGGAATTGATGGAACTGATGTGGGACTTGCCGCCGTGGCATCCGGCGAGATGGTGGGAACCGTCTACAACGACAAGGAAGGGCAGGCACAGGCAATGCTCGATCTTGCCTACGCGCTCTCCGTGGGGGATACGTTAGACGACCTCAATCTGGAGAACGGAAAATACATCAGACTTCCGTATTCTAAGGTAGGATCGAGAGACGTGAAGAATTATATGAAATAAAATACAGGAAAGTATAAGCAGAAAACAGCCGCACAGAGTGTGTAAAACATTCTGTGCGGCTGTTTTTTATGCTTGCAGATAGGTCTCGCCGTTCTCAATCATCTGGCAGAAAGTCTCGATCATGACTTTGCGGAACGGGGCAAACTCGTCCGCCAGATCAAAGAGAGCCGGATAATCCCTGGTCACCAGAAGGATCTCTGCGGCGAGCTTTTCCGCCACCTTGGCATCCTTGATCGGCACAAAACCAAAGAGCGTCGAACAGTAGGCTTTGCTCCCGGTGCAGGAGGAGATGAGTCCCCGCGCAAAATCCTGCCACTCTTCGATGAGAACCGCATCCGCGGATTCGGGAAGCAGATCATCCGGGGAGAGACAAAGATCCTTCATGTAAGTGAGCAGTTCTTTTTTCTGACGCTTTTTCTGGAAAAAAGAGACACCTGCGGCTGCGGAAGCCTTGATCATGGTCCAGGCGCGGAAAAAACCATCCACAGTGCCGTCTTTTTTTTCGGAAAAAAAGCGCCGCTCGCAGAGCATTTCCCGGTAGGAATCTGCAGGAACGGCAAAGCCGTCTGCTTTTGCACGCTTGAGGTGTTCGCGCCGCAGTGCGCCGGTAGGAATGTCGTAGTAGCGCGCGGGCCAGTCTTTGGTGTAGTCGGTGGTGTCTTCTTTTTGGTTTTTCAGGAGCATGAATGAGGTTCCTTCTTTCACTGTTGTATGAGCTAAGTATAGCATACCCGGCGGCAAAACAGAATCCCCTCTGGACTTTTTTCACGTATCATAGTATAGTAAACACGTTGAACCTTGATAACTGCATAAGGGGAACGTTATATGTTCAGATACGCAATCTGATCTGTACCGTGATCCACAGAGATTCCCTAAGCGCCATGCACCTGCCCTGGCAGGTTAACGAGGAGAAAGGTGATCGAAAATTCGGCGGATGCCTTTCCGTACCGTTCCAGTGCGAGACACATCGGCAAATATGCGGGTGACTGCAAAACAAATACGATGTTTGATGGAACAGACTTTGATGGAATAGAAACAGAAGAGACCTGAATAAAAATATTGTTATATACAGATTGTAATAGAAATGGGGAAATCATATGTGTGGAATTATAGGTTATACAGGAAGTGAGGACGTAAGAGAAGTCCTTTTGGATGCGCTGGAGCTGTTGGAGTACAGAGGATATGACAGCGCCGGTATCGCCCTGCGCGACGAGGAGAGCGGGAAAACAGAAGTCCGCAAATGTGCCGGAAGAGTCAGTGATCTGCGGGCGATCTGCGCGTCGGAAAAAGTGGTGTCACAGTGCGGAATCGGTCATACGAGATGGGCGACGCATGGTGGTGTGAACGACTGCAATGCACACCCGCATCAAGTGGGAAAAGTCACGCTCGTACACAACGGCATTATTGAGAATTACAGGGAACTGATTGCGGATTACGACCTGGCGGATACATTGAAGTCCGAGACGGACAGCGAGGTGGTGGCAGCGCTTTTAAACCGGTTCTATGAAGGAAAACCGGAGGAAGCGATCAAAAAGACCGTCTCCAAGCTGAAGGGAACATTTGCGCTTGTCATTTTATTTGAAGATCAGAAGGATGTGATCTATTCAACGCGCAATGTCAGCCCGATCGTGGCGACGATCTGTAAGGAAGGCGCGATGCTTGCCAGTGATCTGACGGCGCTCTGCCGTTTTACGAACCGTTATTTTGTCGTGCCAGAGTATCATATCTTAAAGCTGTCCGCTGACAAACTGACACTGACGGATTTTGACGGCAATGAGGTGCTGCCAAAGTATCTGACCGTGGACTGGGAATTAAACAGCGCCGGGAAGAACGGTTATCCGTTCTATATGGAAAAAGAGATTATGGAGCAGCCGGAAGCCATCGAGAATACCATCAGGAACCGTATCGTCGGAGGTATGCCGGATTTTACAGCAGACGGCGTGCCGGACACTCTTTTTACAGAGTGCGAGCATATCTGCATCGTAGCGTGCGGAACCGCAATGCACGCGGGACTGGTGGCACAGGCGCTCGTCAAGTCCATTCTCCACATGCACATTGAGGTGCAGATGGCTTCCGAGTTCATGTATTCGGATCCGGTCATCGACGAGAAGACGCTTGTGATTGCCGTGTCGCAGTCCGGTGAGACGATCGATACGTTAGAGGCGGTGAAGTATGCGAAGAACCGCGGGGCAAAGTGTCTTGCGATCATCAACGTCAAGGGTTCCTCCATTGCGAGAGAGAGCGACTATGTGCTCTACACCAATGCGGGACCGGAGATCGCGGTGGCAAGTACCAAGGCGTATACGACACAGCTTGCGGTATTTTATCTGATCGTGGCGCGTATGGCGCACAGCAGAGGTGTCTTTGACGACGCGCAGACCCAGAGCTTTGTGCGGGAGCTGCAGCGGACACCGGAGGTCATGAAGAAGGTGCTGGAGCGCCGCAGGGATATCCATGTGGTTGCCAAAAAGGTGCTCGGCGCTAGGGATTTGTTCATGATTGGAAGAGGACTGGATTACTCGATTCTTCTGGAGGGATCGCTGAAGTTAAAGGAGGTATCCTACATCCACTCGGAGGCGTACGCATCCGGAGAATTAAAGCACGGCCCGATCGCGCTGATCACGCAGGATACGCCGGTGGTGGCAACGGTGACGCAGGAAAAACTGATGTCCAAGGAACTTTCCAACATTAAGGAGGTAAAGTCCAGAGGAGCGGACGTTGTCGTTTTTATCAAGGAAAGCATTGCGGGAGATTTAGCGAAGGAGTACGAGATTTTCACGCTGCCGGATATGCAGGATGAGTTCATGGTGCTGCCGGCATCGGTGGCATTGCAGCTGCTCGCGTACTATGTGTCTTCCGATAAGGGATTCGATGTAGATAAGCCAAGAAATCTGGCGAAGGTTGTTACCGTAGAATAAAGCAGAAGATCTGTGGAAGGTGTGGATGAGACGCGCGTGTCTTAACATATAACGGAAGGAAAAAGGGATTGCCGCTTTGAGCAGACAATCCCTTTTTGGCGTGCGAAGGAATATGCGGAAAAGAACATGTCCTTCGATTTCTGAGGGAAATGCAGATGGAATATTCGTTGAAAAAAATGCGTGCATTTCTTCCTGCCGGATTCGGCAGGGCGGATGCGCACATTTCCGCTGGCACCGGCATATGATAATACGAAAAGAATCGATGAGGTTGTTATGCCAGACATCAGATATGCACAGAACGAGAATGTGGATCGCGGAGATCTCAGGATGCAGGTCATCGAGCGGGGAACCAGCACGCCGATCGACGATGCGAAAATATCGATCTCCTATTCCGGAGATCCCGACAGCACGGTCGAGGAGGTGAACACGGATGCTTCCGGAATGTCCGAAACACTTACGCTTGATACGCCTCCGCTTGAACTGTCAATGCAGCCGAGCGAGGTGCAGCCTTACGCGGAGTATACCATTCAGGTCACTGCAAAAGGATATCGTCCGATCAATATCTCCGGCATTGAGGTCTTTTCGGGTCAGCTGTCGTTGCAGGAAATCCGGATGGACGCAGAGGAAGCCGCCGAAAGCATGACCGATAATATCGTCATTCCGGCACATACCCTTTTTGCGGAATATCCGCCCAAGATCGCGGAAGCCGAGATCAAACCCGTCACGGAAACCGGAGAGATCGTTTTAAGCCGTGTGGTGATCCCGGAATATGTGATTGTACATGACGGCGCTCCGAGTGATCCGACAGCCAGAGACTACTATGTCCGTTACCGAGATTATATCAAGAATGTTGCCTCCAGCGAGATCTACTCGACTTGGCCGGACACAACGATCCGGGCGAATGTTCTTGCCATCATGTCGTTTACGCTCAATCGTGTATACACGGAGTGGTAGGTAGGCAAATAGTTTCAAGTAAAGTCTTGGAGAGAAAAAGTAAGTACTTCTGTAGGGAACTGGTGGTTTATCCGGAGAAAAGAAAATATAGGACAAGCAGGCAGTATTATAGAATTGCAGGCTTGTATAATAGTTAGAAACTTGGAATAAATTGTTATAGATTTTTCTGAAAATAGCACTTATAATAAAATTGAACACAGATTCACGAAAGGAGCTGGTTTGTACATGGGTATCGCAGAATTGACGGCTAAAATAGAGAGCCTGTCAGCAGAAGATTATAATATGGTAATCATGCTTGTAAACAGACTGTCCGAGAAATCAGAAGCAAGTGGACTTAAAAGGATTAGTGAGGACGAGTTAGTAGAAGAGTTGTCTGAATCAATCAGAAAAAGTGACATGGGAGCAACAAAGTCAGCACGAGCAGTATCGAAGAGCATGAGGGAGAAGTATGCAGTTTAATGTAGAACTTTCAGAATTGGCAGAAACTCAATATGATAATATTCTCTCCTATATTTCTAACGTATTGAAAAATCAACAGGCATTGGAAAATGTAATAAATGATTTTGATGATACGATTGAGAAATTAGAGAAGATGGCAGACAGCTTTGGATATTGTAACAGTAAACGATTGAAAGAAATGGGATTGCATAAAATTAAATTTGCTAAGCATAGATATGTGTTTGTTTATCGTATCATTGATAAAAAAGTAATCATTGAAGGCATGTACCATGAGTTACAGGACTACGAAAATGCAATTATCTAAATTATGAAGGCGCACAGTAAAATGTGTGCCTTTTATATTTCTCTACAACATCACTAATCCCATATCAAAATCCTTGGCTATTACCACCACTGACACCACACTTTCCACGCGTTATTGTATTAAATGTAAGGAG
>ENA-UEQO01000082-UEQO01000082.1-human-gut-metagenome-genome-assembly--contig:-NODE-82-length-97556-cov-9.926559_pt1 | contig 97556 bp, 75 predicted proteins | sample MGYA00242938_ERZ507940 | MGnify/ENA primary metagenome ERZ507940 (study PRJEB26167, sample SAMN06115517) | human gut metagenome | host: Homo sapiens | place: China:Chongqing | collected 2014-12-03... | reverse complement strand
AGATCCCTTTTGGACGAGGTGACCTTGTTTATAGACGACTTTGTTCAAGAGAGCGTGTCAAATCTTCACGGTATCGCTTTACCAGATATGCGGGCGTATATCCGGAAAACATTTGGAACAGACGGTATTTGGCGGGTTATTATGGAGGGCTTTACGCACTATGAACCGTCCATTACCATTGTTGCCGACGATCCCAAGGTGTATGAAAAACTCTTGCGAAAAAAGCCCCAAATTGAGAAAAAAGGGTATGCTGTCATGAAACCGCACGATCACTTTAATCTGTTGACGCAGCAGGATGTTCGTATTCGTATCCTTTTGAAAGAAAACCTGGATCGTGATGAAGTGAATCTATATGCGCGGGAGATATTTGGCAGTCTTCGGTGGAAAAATCGACCGTGACAACTCAAAAGCCGGGGCGACCATCGTCGCCCCGGCTTTGCTGTGAGTTAGAAGAACACGGGAAGGTGGATGTTGCAGAAAAACAATGTGCATGGATGTTCCGAGAAACAGACATTCTTGCATTTGCTGGCTAGCGGCGCCCTTTGGAGTGAGGTTGTTAGTTTTGGGGGTGGGCGGCTGCTTGGGGAATGCCCTGAACCAATACTTCAATGACGGTATCCATCATATGGGGGATTACGGTCGGCAGGCTGATGGACATGGTATCATCGGTTACGGTATAGGTGAGGGGCATACTTGTTCCCATCGCGTGTACCCCGATGATCCTATTTTTTAGGGCGGGCAAAGAAATCTGCCCGTTTTGGGGCCAGTTTGTTATATGCAGATAGAGCACACCGCCTTTTTTGGTGGCTGCGCCAAAAGGAAGTGCTTCGGCAAAGGGGGAGGCGGTTGTGCCATAAATGCTGTCGCCGTATGCAGCCAGCCATTCACCTGCCGTTCGCATGCTGTCGGCGCATGGCTTTGGAACAACGCCTTGTGCGTCTGGTCCGATATTGAGCAGAATGTTGCCGCCTTTGGATGCCGTGTCCACCACCGACTGAACGATCCAGACGGGGGATTTCCAGTTATGGTCATACGGCGCATATCCCCAGTTGTTGTTCATGGTGATACAGCTTTCCCAGTCATAATCCAGTCCGTTGGCAGGAATTTCCTGCTCGGGCGTGCCAAAATCGCCGTCGGTGGGGGCGCGTTTGCCAACGCGGTTGTTGATGATAAGTGAAGGCTTGATCGTGCGCAGATAGCGATAAAGCTCTTGCCCATCCGAAGCGGTCCACCAATCTACCCATTCACCATCGAACCAAAGGATGTCCACGTTATAATTTTCTATCAGCTCTCTTAATTGAGCTTTCATATCCGCCACATAATGAGCTTTATCCCGTATGCTGCCCCAGTTTACCGAGGCCTTGTGGTGCCAGTCCATGGTGGAATAGTAACATCCGAAAGGAATGTGTGCCGCGCGACTGGCCTCGGCCAGCTCCAGCAGAGGATCGGGACCATGGTATACACCGTAATGCATCAGACTGTATTCCCTAAAGCCGGTTACATGGGTATCAAACATACTGAAACCCTCGTGGTGCTTAGAGGTGAATACAATATACTTTTGTCCGGCTTTTTTTGCCAGATTTACAATGGCGTTTGCATCCCATTGCTGTGGTTGAAAGGTAGAAACCGCCATTCGTTCGTAATCCTCTTTGGAAATCTTACTGTCCGATTGCACCCATTCCGTGTAACCGGAAACCGGGCCGGTTTGGTCAAAGGGGAAATTGGCATAGGCACCCCAATGAACAAACATACCAAAACGCGCATGATTCCACCAACGCATCCGCTCAGCTTTTTCTTCAGGGCTTTCTTTGCCGGTGTAAGAGGAGAAGATACACCAGTCGATACGTATCGATACTGCGTTTGGCGAAACAAGATAAACATCGTGTACACCGGTGACCGTCTGCATCAGGGAGGTGTATTGCTCGGTAAATATTGTTTCGTCGCCGCCGCTTAGCGACAAAGAACCAATTAAGATGCCGGAGGGAGAATCCAATCGGATTTCCAGGTTTTTCCCTGTGGCTTCTTGGTCGGCAGAAAGCACCGCCATAAACGTGGTGTTTTTTCCATCGCCGAAATCCACATTTCGATAGAAGAGGTATCCACCCGGATGACGAAAGCCTACGGAGGCGACATCAGGTGCCAATGTATCTTCGACAGCTTGATAGCTGCCGCTTGCTCGCTGTGCGTGCAACACCTTGTTCGCGTCGATGGTATCGGCTATGTTGGTCTGTTTGTGGATGTCGGTCATAATGTTATCCTCCGGTTTGGTCGTTTCGTGTATGCTCGTAAGAAGAGTGATGTGCCGGCAGCGGCGACTCGTGGAAATATTTTGCCTTGCCCGGCAAGAGCAAACATACACCTATCAGATGGGTGAGATGGAAGGTGCGGCATTCGCTTCTTGCAAAGAAAATAAAATGGTTGTATAGTGTTGATGTTCAGTATAAAACGGGAAAGAAAAAAAGACTATGGATTTTCTGAGCGAAAACATGGAGATTACCTATGGAAATGAATCGAAATCCGTATATTACCAAAGGAATCAATGGCTTGCACATGGAAATTGGAGAGCACGGTTATGTGCGAACCGATCCGGATGCCTGGCGGCGAAACCGTGTTTGTTCTCCTTTTTCAAGGTTGTATCTGGTGATCGGAGGAGAAGGCTGGCTGAAGTATGGGGAAACGGTTTGCCGTTTGTTGCCCGGAAACGCTTATTTGATTCCGGCGGGGCTGACCTTTGGATATGGCGGCGGAGAGTATATGGAAAAGCTATATTTCCATATTCACCTGATCAAGCCGGATGGATACGACATGGCTATGGGACTGCCTCGCGTTGAAAAGATGGCAATAACCGCACAGCAACTGAATGGCATGGTGCAGCGATACCACAGCAGTAGCTGGTTGGATGCCCTTTCCCTGAAAAGCGATATTTATGGGATCGTGTCCGCGCTGTTACGGCAGTATCCGGAAAAGAACGACAGGCTGCCAACGCTCTCGCTATTAACGGAACAGGCAGCACGCTATGTGCAAGAGCATTTGTCTGTGCGCATCACCGCCGCACAAGTAGCCGAAAGTCTGTTTGTTTCACAAACGGTTTTGTCCCGTCGGTTTCGGCAGGAAATGGGCAAGACGCTGCATCAATATGTGGAGGATATGGTGTTTCAAGCAGCACAAATCCGGCTGACAGAAACGGATCAATCGCTTGCACAAATTAGTGAAGAGCTGGGGTTTTGCGACGCATTTTATTTTTCTCGTCGGTTTCGACAGCGATATGGCGATCCCCCCAGCGCCTATCGCAAGAGGCTGAAAACGGCAAGTCAGGCATTGGTTCCTGTTGTCAAAGCCTTGACGGATGTATAGACGAAAAAGCAGGGGGTTAATTTTTATATAGTATTATCAAAGCCGGTCTAAACACTACGTTTAGACCGGCTTTGCGGTTGTACGGGGATGGATGGGAGTGCCGAACGGTGAACTTGCCAATAAGTGGTGATTTTACGAAACGAAGTTGGTTTCGATCACCTTGCCGCAGCCGGGCGGAGAATACAGCCAGTGGTCAATGTGACCGCTGGTGATGAAATACCGCGGCGGAGTCACCTCGCGGGTGACATCCTGTGCGTCGATGATGACCAGCTTCATCTTCATTTTGTCCGCCAGAATGCTCTTGATGTACACCCCCGCCAGCTGACCGGGACGCACCCCCTCGTGCGGTTCCGCCAGCCCCGCCAAATTGGGGGTCAGCTCCACAAACACGCCGTAATCCTCCACCGACCGGATCACCCCCGCCACCGTTTCGCCCGGCGAAAACAGCGCGGCGTTTTCCTCCCATGTGCCCAGCAGCTCCCGCTGGGACAGGCAGATGCGATCCTGTTCGATCGAGGATACCACCCCCAGAATGTCCATGCCGGGGACAAACCGGTCGCGGGGGTGGGCAATGCGGCTGACCGAAATGCCCGCGATCGGCATCAGCGCCGGCAGCCCGCAGCCGATGTCGCAAAACGCGCCGAACGCTTCCAACCGGGTCACCCGCGCGGGGATGACATCGCCCACCCGCAGCTTGCGGGTGTAGTTTTCGCGGCAGCGCTCCTGCGCCTGTCGCCGCGACAGCACCGCCCGCCGCCGACCGTCCGGGCTTTGTTCAAACCCGGTCACGGTAAAGCATACCGGTTTGCTCACCCGCGAGATCAGCGCGATGTCGCGGGTGGTCTGCTCGGCGATCCCTACCGCGCCTTCGGCGTAGGGGATGATGCCCTCCATACAGGGCAGCTCCACATGCAAATTGTGCCCCGCGTCGCATAGCACCGCCCGCGCGGCAAGGATGGTTCCTTCCTCCATGGCGCGCGCCAGCCCCGCCGCAGACCGCACCGCCGCCAGATTGTCGGGGGTATCCAGCCGTACCCCCTCGGCATAATATTGATTCATTTGAACAGCCATTCCTTTCTGTGCACCGTTTTGATTCCAAACCCAGGTGCCGTGGGTCCTGACACCACTATATGCACCCGTCTATACAAAGATACTCGCTTTTCGCCACCGTTTCTGTCGAAGAAAAGGGGTTGTGCAACCGAAAAGTGTGTGGTATACTAGGACGGTTGAGAAAATCTGGTTAGAGGATGCGTATTATAATGGACAAGAGAGAAAATTTGCGCAATGTCGCGATCATCGCCCACGTTGACCATGGCAAAACCACGCTGGTGGATCAGCTGCTGAAGCAAAGCGGTGTGTTCCGCGCCAACGAAACGGTGGCCGAGCGGGTCATGGACTCGGGCGATCTGGAACGCGAACGCGGTATCACCATTCTGGCGAAAAACACCGCGGTGATGTACGGCGACACCAAGATCAACATCGTGGATACTCCCGGTCACGCCGACTTCGGCGGTGAGGTGGAGCGGATCCTGCTGATGGTGGACGGCGTGGTGCTGCTGGTGGATGCATTCGAAGGCTGTATGCCGCAAACGCGGTTCGTGCTGAAAAAAGCGCTGGGGCTGGGCAAAAAGCCGCTGGTGGTCATCAACAAGATCGACCGCGACGGTGCGCGCCCGGCGGAAGTGATCGACGAGCTGCTGGATCTGTTTATCGAGCTGGGCGCCGACGAGGATCAGCTGGATTTCCCGGTGGTGTATGCGTCGGGACGCGACGGCTATTCGTCGCTGGACCCCGAAGCGCGCAGCGGCGATATGAAACCGCTGTTTGAAGCGATTTTGAAATACGTCCCCGCGCCGGAAGGTGATCTGGACGGTCCGCTGCAAATTTTGTTTTCCAATATCGACTATGACGATTACACCGGCCGCATCGGCATTGGCCGGGTGGAGCGTGGCCGCGTGAAAAACGGCCAGGCGGTCACCATCTGCAAAACCGATGGCTCCACTACTCACGCCCGCATCGGCAAGCTGTTCCAGTTTGAAGGCTTGCATCGGGTGGAGCACGACACCGCCGAGATGGGCGACCTGATCGCGGTGACCGGTATTCCCGATTTGAACATCGGCGAAACCGCCTGTGACCCCGAATGTGTGGAAGCGCTGCCGTTCGTGCGCATCGACGAGCCGACCATTTCCATGTTGTTTATGGTCAACAACAGCCCCTTTGCCGGCAAAGAGGGCAAATTCGTCACCTCCCGCAACCTGCGCGACCGCCTGTTCAAAGAGGTGGAAACCAATGTGAGCATGCGGGTGCGTGAAACCGATTCCACCGATGCGTTTGAGGTGTCGGGGCGCGGCGAACTGCATCTGTCCATTCTGATCGAAACCATGCGGCGGCAGGGCTTTGAATTTGCCGTCAGCCGCCCGCAGGTGATTTATAAAGAGGATGAAAACGGCAACCGGTTGGAGCCGATGGAGCTGCTGATGATCGAGGTGCCGGAGCAATATGTCGGCGCGGTCATGGAGCGGCTGGGTTCCCGCAAGGCGGAAATCGTCAACATGGGCACCCGCGACACCGGCATGAGCCATCTGGAATTCCGCATTCCTTCCCGCGGTCTGATGGGCTACCGGCAGCAGTTCCTGTCGGATACCAACGGCAACGGTATTATGAACAGCGTGTTCGACGGCTACGAGCCGTACAAGGGCGAGATTCCGCAGCGCACGCAGGGCTCGCTGGTGTGCTTTGAAACCGGCGACACCAGCAGCTACGGCTTGTTCAACGCGCAGGATCGTGGTACGCTGTTTGTGGGTGCCGGTGTGCCGGTGTATGAGGGTATGATCGTCGGCGAATCGCCCAAGAGCGAAGACATCTCTGTTAATGTGTGCAAGAAAAAGCATGTCACCAATATGCGTGCGTCCGGTTCGGACGAGGCGCTGCGCCTGACGCCTCCCACCGTGCTGTCGTTGGAGCAATCGCTGGAATTCATCAACGACGACGAGCTGGTGGAGGTTACTCCCAAAAATATCCGCCTGCGCAAGATCGTGCTGTCGCACGAGCAGCGCATGAAACAGGCGGCGAAAAAGAAACAGGGTTAAAAAAGGAGCTGGATGTACAATGGATACCTATACCATGACAATCGCAGGGCTGGAACGCCATCTGCCGCTCTGCCCCTTGAACGAGCATATGCGCATTGCGGCGTTCGTCATCTTCGGTGATGTCGAGATCACGGTGGCTTCGGCGACCGAGCTTTTGAAAAAAGCGCCGGAATTTGATGTGCTGATCACGGCGGAGGCGAAGGGCATTCCGCTGGTGTACGAAATGGCGCGCCAAAGCGGCAAACCGTATTACATCGCGCGCAAATATCCCAAGCTGTATATGCCCAACGCTGTGGCGGTGGAGGTGCGCTCTATCACCACCGACAAGCAGCAGACGCTGTATATGGACGAATCCGAAATGGCGGATATCCGGGGCAAAAAAGTGCTGATCGTGGACGATGTGATCAGCACCGGCGAATCGCTGAAAGCGCTGGAAACCATCGTGAATAAAGCGGAAGGCATCATCGCGGGTCAGTGCGCGATTCTGGCCGAAGGCGACGCCGCCAAACGCGACGACATCTTCTTCCTGGAGCCGCTGCCGCTCTTCTTTAACGACCAAGATTGAACCGCATGAAACGGCCGCTCGCGTGGATGGGCTTTTCCGCGTCAGCGGCCTTTCTGTTAGCCGGATGGGGCGGATTGTCTGTCGCGCTGGCACTGCTGGTTGTCGGTGCTGTGGCGGCGGTGGCGGGCGCGTTGCTGCGCCACCGGTGGCAAGGTCGCGCCGCGGCCATTGTCGGCGTGACGATCGTGGTGGCAATGGGTGCTTTTTGGCAGGTGGAGAAAAGAACCTTTCAGCCGCTGGAAGCGTACGCGGGCAAAACCCTGTCGCTGACGATGGAGATCACTGATCATCCCACCAACTACGCCCGGTCGGCGCGGTACACCGCCCGCGTGACACAGGGCGATTTGCCGACCGGTACCCGCCTGACGCTATGGATCACCAGTGCGGATGTGCGTCCGCAGCCGTATGATCGGCTGAGCGGGCAGGTCGCGTTGTTCCCGCTGGAAGAGGATGCTGCGCAGCGGCGGCAGGATAAGGCGGAGGGCATCGTGCTGTCCGGCAGCTTGCGCATAGGGGAGAGCGTGACGGTGCAAACCCCGACGCAAAAGCCGTGGGGTGCAGCGTTGTTGTCGGTGCGGCAGGCCGCAGCAGGACTGGTGGAGCGCTATTTGTCCGGTGAACCCGCCGCGTTGGTAAAAAGCCTGTGCCTCGGCGATCGCTCGGTGTTGTCCGGCGCGATCAAAGACGATTTTCGCGCGTGTGGCGTGTCGCATTTGCTGGTGGTGTCCGGCTTGCATTTGAGCATGATCGCCGGTGCGGTGCAGGCGCTGCTGCGGTTGCTGCGGTGCCGCCGCCGTCCGGCAGCGGTCATTACCATGCTGGCGGTGATCGCGTTTATGCTGCTGGTCGGGTTCACACCGTCGGTAAAACGCGCCGGTGTGATGCTGCTGGTGCTGTTGGCGGGGGAGCTGTTTCGGCGGGAAGCGGACGGACTCAACTCGCTGGGGTTGGCGCTGCTGCTGATCGGACTGCTGGACCCGTACATGGTGTGGGACATCGGGCTACAGCTATCCGCCGGATCCACGGCGGGCATTCTGCTGTTGTATCCCCGTATGCAGCGCGGTTGGCTGCTGTCGGTGCAGCAAAGCTCCCACGCGTGGGTGCGGACGCTGTACCGTCCCGCCCAAATGGTGGCGGTATCCTTGTCTGCCATGCTGGTGCTGCCGCTGTTGATACTGTATTTTGGCGAGATTTCGCTCGTCTTTTTGCCCGCCAACCTGTTGATGGTCTATCCCGCCACCGGTGCGGTGGTGGTAGGACTGCTGGGGTTGGTATGCGGCGGCTGGTGCGCTCCGGCGGGCACGCTGCTGTTCGGCGCGGCGGGGCTGTTGGCTCGCTTGCTGCGCTGGATAGCCGGGTGGATCGGTCGTCTGCCGCTGGCCACTGTACAAGTGCGCCAGCCGTATGTGTGGCTAGGGCTGCTGTTGGTGGCGGTGGTGCTGGGGTTGTTTTGGAAGCATCTCACTCGGAAGACGCGCGTATGTGCGGTGACGGGTGCGGTGATCGCTTTGGCGGCGGGTGTGCTGACCTATCAGGCGCTGATGCGCCCGGTCACCACCTGCGAATTCTTGGAAACCGAGGGCGACACCGCCGCGCTGATGCAATGGTCAGGCGGCAACGCGTTGATACTGACCGGAGAAGAGGATGCCACCATGCGTCAGGTGACCGCCGCTTTGTCCCGGCAGCGCATTCGGCGGTTGTCGGTGGTGGTGCTGCTGAATTTGGACGATAAAGCGCTGGCGAACCTGCCGGTGTTGGCGAATGCCTGTGAGATTGAGAGGGTGGTCTGCCCATCGTCGGGACGGTATGCGCCGTCGGTGCGTTCGCTGTTTGCGGAGGATGCCTGCACCATGGCGGAGCACAGCGTGGTGACGGTAGGCGAGCAGCACCGTTTTGAACTGAACAACGGATGGCTGCAAGCCGCGGCAGGAGACACGCGCTTTTTGTTTGCGCCCGCCGATGGCGATGCCGCCGCGTTGCCGGACAGCTGGAAACAGGTGCATCTGGCGGCGTTGCCGAAAACGGTGACAAATGCCGATCAAATCACGGCGGCGATGCATGCCGGAGATACTCATCTGTTGGTCGCGACCCGCGGTCGGCAGGATATTGCGTCAAAGGAGGAAGCCCCATGACCGAAACCGAACTGAAAAAACAATTGAAAGAGGACTTGGCGCCGGTCTATTTGCTGTACGGCGAGGAAACCTACCTGTCGCAGGTGTATGCGGATAAGATCATCAAAAAAGCGGTGGGCGGCGATGATCTGGCGGCGTTCAACTGCCACCGGTTTGATGGGCAGGATGCCGATTGGAACGCGATCGAAGAGGCTGCCGAAGCGCTGCCGCTGATGGCGGAGCGCTCTTGTGTGGTGGTGCGCGATTTTAATTTGCCCAAATCCGCCGATGCCGATCGGGTGTTGGAATGGCTGCGCCAGCCGCCCGCTTCCTGCGTGGTGGTGTTTTATATGGACGCGGTCGCGGTAGACGCGAAAAAGAACGCGAAATGGCGCGCATTTATTGCGGCGGTGAACAAGGTGGGCGGCGCGGTGGAATTTGCCCGCAAAACCACCGGTGATATTGTTAAGCTGCTGTGCAGCGGCGCGGTGCGGCGCGGCTGTACACTGCAAACCGCCACCGCCCGCCAATGGGTGGAGCAAAGCGGCGATGATCTGACGCTGCTGCTGAATGATTTGGACAAGCTGTGCGCGCTGGCGGATGGGGGCGAGATCACCCCCGCCATGATCGAATCCTCGGCGGTCAAGCTGCTGGAGGCCAAGGGCTACGACCTTTCCAAAGCCATTCTGCAAAAACGATATGACAACGCCTATGCGATCATCCACCGCCTGTATGCGATGCAGGAGGATCCCATCGCCGTTTTGGCGGTGCTGGCGGGTGACTATGCGAATTTGTACCGTGCCAAAGCAGCGGCGGCTGCGGGTGTCCCGGCGGAATCGCTGGCAGCTGATTTTGGATGCAAAGGGCGCGAATTCCGCCTGCGCAATGCGGCGCGTGATTGCCGCAACCTGTCGCGGGAAACGCTGCGCAAAAGCCTGGATGTGCTGGCGGATACCGATACCAAAATGAAATCCACCCGTGCCGATAAGCGGGTGCTGCTGGAGGAAACGGTGGCGAAGCTGATTTTGCTGGCACGGGAAGGGGCCCGTGCATGAACCGGCTGCGGGAGGTGCTGGTGGTCGAGGGACGCTACGACAAGATCCGGCTGGAAAGCGTGGTGGATGCGCTGATCGTGCCGCTGGACGGGTTTCAGGTGTTTCGCGACCCGCAAAAGCTGCATATGCTGCGCACATTGGCGGCCACACGCGGGTTGATCGTGCTGACCGACAGCGATTCGGCGGGGTTTGTGATCCGCGATTATCTCAGCGGTAGCATCCCCGCAAACCAGATCAAACACGCCTATATCCCGGAAATAGCGGGCAAAGAACGCCGCAAGGCTATCCCCGGCAAGGAGGGCTTGCTGGGGGTGGAGGGGATGACGGACGAGGTGCTGCTGGAGGCGCTGCGCTGTGCGGGCGCGACCTTTGAAGATGCTGCTCCCGCCGCGGTGCTGGAAAAATGGATGACCAAACAGCGGTTGTATCAGGACGGACTGGTCGGACAGGACAACAGTGCCGATCGCCGCCGCGCGCTGCTGCGGCTGTGGGGGTTCCCCGAAAAAATTTCGGCGAACCGGCTGGTGGAGCTGATCGGCGTGTCCAAAACGCCCGCCGAATACGAAGCTGCTCTGCGCCAAATCGGGGGCGGCGCCGCGGAAGATGAATTTTGTGATGCCAAACCCGGAAAAAGCGGTTGACAGCGATTTTTGAAAATGGTATACTATAAAACGCTGTGCAGCGCACGGCGCGATACGCGAGAATGCTGGAACTGGCAGACAGGCACGTTTGAGGTGCGTGTGCTTTTAGCGTACGGGTTCAAGTCCCGTTTCTCGCACCAACCAAGACACCCCGGAAAGTGGCTTAAATGCTCACTTTTCCGGGGATGTTGCTTTTTGCGTGTATCTTATCCGGGATATATATGATTAGTAGGAATTTGCTATGGACAAACGGTGAGAACCTGTGCTATAATAAACCAACAGTAACCAAAGCGGTTTGGCTGTCACAAGAACTTCAATATTGATAAGGAGCAAGAACGGCACCGCTTTCTTGCAAAGTGTCCAAATTCAATTCCCCACTTTGTGCGGTATCGCCAATTTTGATGTTGCGGCTTGACAATGTGTGGGAGTCGTTGTATAATGCACTCGATGGGGGATTGTCCCCCTGCTTTTATCATTGGTATATTCCCGAAAGGGCATATATAGAATCTGAAAATCAGAAAAGGAAGGGTTAAACATGAAAATTAGTTTGCGCAAACTGATTGCCACCGTTAGCGGCCTGGCGATCGCGGCGACTCTGCCGGTTGCCTCTTTGATGGCTTCCGCGGACGACGCCACCCCCACGCTGAGCATCGTTGCTGACAAAACGACGGCGAAAAAAGGCGATGTGATCACGCTGTCTTTCAACTCCACCGGCAACACCAAAGAGATGCGCTCGGCCAACATCACCGCTATCGTTAAAGCGGACGCGACCAAACTGGAAGCGGCTGAAGATGCTGAGAGCGGCACTCTGAACGTTGGCTTGACCAACACCGATGAGAACGGCACCTATGTGAACGCTATGAGCGCGAAGGGTACCACCAAAGACGGCACCATGTGCACTCTGTCTTTCACTGTGAAAGAAGATCTGACCGAGGATACCGTTATTTCCGTTAAAGTTAAAGCTTTTGCGTATGCGAACTATGATGCAAACGGCAAATTCGTTGGCAACGTTAAATTGGTTGACGAGCAGGATGACTATGCGAAGATCACTGTGAGTGCTCCGGTTGTTACCAGCACTTCTACCTCTACTTCCACCTCTGCTTCTGCGACCGCGACCAGCGCTACCGGTGCTGCTTCTAGCGCTACCGGTGCTGTGACCAGCGCTACTGGTGCTGCTTCTACTGATGCGGACACCAGCGAGACCGATGCGACGGATGCTACCGACGCTACGGATGCTACCGAGGATACCGATGTTGTTGTTCCGACTGAGGACAATGGCGGTAACGGCGGCGCTCAGACTGGTGAGTCCACCACTCTGTTCGTGCTGGCTCTGGTTCTGATGGCTGGCAGTGCGGTTGCTCTGGTTGGCATGAAGAAGAAAGTCTTCAGCAAATAAGAGTTACTGAACTAGCATATCGCTTATAGGCGATCAGTTACGTTAGTCAAAAAGCGGCGGAAAAGCCTCGTGCTTTTCCGCCGCTTTTCTGTACCCTTTTGACCGGAAAGACATCAGCCGGGCGCTGGTTTGTCTGTAAGGTGTGCGCTCTGGTGATCAAATAGAAACGAACTTATTTGTAGGTAAGATTGCCGTTGCTGAGATGGTGACGCAGCTTAGATGTCACGATCAAAGAAATACAGCGGGAAAGAGCAACTATTTCGCTTTATGTTAGTGGCGCGGGCAGAGGGAAGCCTCTTGCTTTGATGTTTGTTAGTAGTGGGATAAAGAAAAGTGTTTCAGATCGGTCTTTGTTGCTGATTGGGCGGTTCAAGGCAGCAATCGTGGTAATGAAAGCGATACGCGTTGGGAGAATTGCCAGACCAAGGGATTTGCCGAGAAAAATCATCCAAAAACTTTGACGAATGCCGGAAGATATGGTATACTACACCCTATACACAATGCACGGCTTTCTAAGCCGTGGGAACCTTATTAAACGGGGGATTGGATAATGAAAAAATGGAAACAATGGGTGTCCGGCGTGGCTGCAACGCTGATGGCTTTGATGCTGGTGCCGATGGGCGCGATGGCGGCGGCCAAGCCGGAACTGACCGTGAATATGCCGGAAAATATTGAACCGGGTCAACAGTTTGCCGCCTCTGTGGAATTGAAAAACAACCCCGGATGGGCAGCATTTACGCTGATTACCACCTACGACAGCCAGTATATGGAGCTGGAGGATGTGAAAGCGGGCAGCGCGGTGGAGGATCCCCATTCGTGGTTTATTTATAACGAAACCGCTACCGGCAACATCAACACCAGCGCCATCTATCTGGATGCGTCGGTGTCGCTGGAAGAGGGTAGCTGCACCAAAAACGGTACCATGTATACGCTGTATTTTAAGGTGAAATCGTCGGCCGCCAAGGGCAGCACGGCCAATGTGCAGGTCAAAGTGGAAACCTTTGTAAATGCTCTTCGCAAAACGGTGATCGAATCCACGACGATCAAGGGCAGCGCTAAGATTGGCAAGCTGTCGGCGGATGACCGCAAAACGCTTCCCAGCGCGACCAAACCGAGCAGCGGCGGGGTCAGTGGTGTTGTGGGAACCCTGCCGACGGCGGCTTCGACCGGGGCGGGACAAACGGGCGCTGCCGGCAACAAAACGAGCGCGGCGGGCGGTACGGCCGGCGCTGCGGCAGCCAATGGAACCACAGCGGCCACGCCCGATGCCAACGGCAGCACGGCTACGGCGGTGGTGACCACGCCGGATGGCCAGACTGTGCAAAGTCAGGCAACGCCGACCGTGACGGCGAAAACCGGCGATGACGAAACCAAATCGTCGAACAACTATTGGTGGATGGCCATTGTGCTGGTTGCTGCGCTGGTGGTGCTGGCGGTGGTCGTGGTGGTGATTTTGCGCCGCAAACCGGATGCAGAGCAGACGGCACCGACGGAATCGTCCACCGATGATACCCATACGCCGGACGCTCAATAAGAGATTCCAACGTAAAACGAACGAAAAGCCCCGCCTGTTATCAGGCGGGGCTTTTGTGCGCAGAGGATGCTTTTTCTCGAGGTGCATTGTGCGCACCCAAAGGATGGCTTGGCAGCGAGGCGTGACCGCTTGATAATGGCGGCAGTGGCGGCTGATAGGCGAGGGGCGCGTTATCGAGTGGTAGTGAGTTCATCTCCACCATATGCTTCCAATACTTTTTCGGCATCAGCTGTCGTTGCAGCTGTGGGTTGATGCGCTCCTTGATGGCAATGCGTTGATAGAAGGTTTTCCAAAGCTGCTGTATGGCGGCTTCGCGCGCAGAAATATCCGGCATAGCTAGTGTGGACGAATCGGTGATGTACCAGTCGCCGCCCTGTGCGACCCCGGCCAGCTGATGGGTGCAGTCTTGGATGAGAAACGGCTGTGTGGAAAACCGTTCCACAAAATGCGGCATCAACAGCGGCAAAATGCGGTGCTGGGGGCTGATCTCGCCGTAGTACACCCCGCCCTCGCGCTCGGATAAACGCAAAAACTCACGCAGGGCACACGCTTCTCGCGCTACCAATGCCACCGCCTTGTCTATTGCCAGCGCGCGGTCGTCCACCAATCGCGTGCGGATGTCGGGACCCACCTCAAATCCCCAAAGCAGATATTGATAAATGGTCTGGCTGATGTCCGGCTTGTCCAGTAAAAACGCCATCCACGCCTTTTCGTAGGCAAATTCACCGACACAACGCCGGATGCCCCGTACCACACGGGCAGCCTTGGCTTCGTCGGTGGAAATGGTGGCGTATCGCTGCCCGAACTCCAGCTGACAGGCGGCTCCCGGCAACAGCGCGACCGGATGGGGGCGGCGGGCATAAGCATCAAAAAAAGCCGTCATCAGCCCCTCGAAGCTGCCGTCAAACAGCAGAGTCAGTGGAGCGCCCATGTCGCCGCCCCCTTTGGTGCTGCCAGCTGCGGTAAATCGTTCCAAGTCAGCTGCTGCGGCGTGTCCAGCGGCAGTTGTTGCTCCCGACGGGCGCTATCAGTTAGATTGCCGTAAATGAATTCCGGCGAAAATTGCACCGCGTCCGCCATTTTGCCGTTGCAGGTGATGAAATATACCGCGCGCTTCAGCACCACCCCCAGCTTTTTCAGTCCCTCAAAGGTCAGCGACCCGCTGCGGCGCGCGGTCAAGACGCGCAGCGCGGATTTTACGCCGATGCCGGGTACGCGCAGCAGCGTTTCTTTATCGGCGCGGTTGATTTCCACAGGAAAGCTGTCCAAATGCCGCAGTGCCCATTGACATTTGGGATCGAGCAGCGGGTCCAGATCCGGATGCTTCTCGTCCAGCAGTTCGCTGGCCGAAAAGCCATAGTATCGCAGCAGCCAATCCGCCTGATACAGGCGATGCTCCCGCAGCAGGGGCGGCGGTTGGTCGCGCGGCAGCAGCGCGTTGGTACCCACCGGAATATACGCCGAGTAAAACACACGCTTCAATGCGTATCGCCGATACAGCGCCTGCGCCAGATTGACAATTTGATAATCCGTGTCGGGGGTGGCACCGATGATCATTTGGGTGCTTTGTCCCGCCGGAGCAAAGGAGGGCGCGTGGCGGTACAGCGCCAGCTCCTCCCGGTTCTGCTTGATGTTGTCGGAGATCGCGCCCATGGGGCGCAGCACCTTTTGGCGGGATTTGTTGGGTGCCAGCAGCCGCAGACTGTGTTCGCTGGGCAATTCGATATTGACGCTCATCCGGTCGCACAGGTGCCCCAGCTTGGTCACCAGCTCCGGTGAACAGCCGGGGATCGCCTTGGCGTGGATGTAGCCGTTGAAGCGGTAGGGGCCGCGCAGCAGCTCCAGCACCCGGCACATCTGCTCCATGGTATAATCGGGATCGCGGATGACACCCGAGCTTAAAAACAGCCCCTCGATATAATTGCGGCGGTAAAAATCAATGGTCAGCTCCGCCAGCTCCTCCGGCGTGAAGGTAGCGCGGGGGACATCGTTGGAGCAGCGGTTGACACAATACTGACAATCAAATAGACACGCGTTGCTCATCAGCACCTTTAGCAGCGAAATGCAGCGGCCGTCCGCCGCGAAGCTATGGCAGATGCCCGGGGCACAGGTCGCCCCCATCATCCCTTTTTTGCCGCCGCGCGACGACCCGCTGGAGGTACACGCCACATCGTATTTGGCAGCGCCGGTCAAAATGCGCAGTTTATCCAAAACATCCATTCGATTCACCTCGATAAAGAACATCTGTTCGACGCTATTATAGCACGCTGCACCAACAATGTCAAACATTTGTTCGCTGCTTTTGCGTGGGAATTTCTGTCGAAGGCTTGCCGGCGGAAACCGCGGCGATTTCGCAAAATAGCCCCGCGCCCTCTTGACACACTCCCTATATCTAGTATATAATGGTAAACAGGTATTTGGTCATTTGACCGAATCCCTTTGGAAATCGCAGCAGGATCTTTTTTCAAGGGAGACAGCTTGTCGTTTATTTATAGATAACAGAAAAATATGGTCGCTTCGGGCGGTCCGGTTATAGATAAAAAAGCGGGTTGTTTTTTGATAAAGGGCGTATTCCGTCCTTTTGTTGTGGATAATCTACACCTCCGTTGAAAAGGGTTCTGTTTCTTGACAAAACCGTTTTTTATGGAGGTGTATTGTTGTATGGAGCTTTGGCAGGGAATCCTGCTGGCTGTGGCAACGCTGATCGTCGGCGCTGTCGTGGCGGGCATCGTCGCCTATAAAAAAGGCGAGGAGCATCGCCGAAAAGAAGCGGAGGCTGCCATCGGTTCGGCCGAAGCCGAGGCCGAGCGCATTGTTGCTGACGCAAAAAAAGCAGCCGCAACCAAGAAAAAAGAAGCACTGATCGAAGCCAAGGACGAGATTCACCGCTTGCGCAACGAGTCCGAGCGGGAAATCAAAGAGCGCCGTAGTGATGTGCAGCGCCAGGAGCGCCGTATCCAGCAAAAGGAAGAAACGCTGGATCGTAAAATTGAAAATTGCGAGAAAAAAGAAGAAAGCATTGCGAAAAAGCAAAAAGATGTGGAAGCTCGCTTGAAGGATGCCGAGGATCTGAAAAAAGGTCAGTTTGAAATGCTGGAACGCATTTCCGGCTTGACGGCGGAGCAGGCGAAGGAGTATTTGCTCAACAATCTGGAACAGGAGCTGACCCACGAAAAAGCGCTGAAGATCAACGAGTACGAAGCACGCCTGAAAGAGGATGTGGATCGCCGCGCCCGCACACTGATCTCCCACGCGATCCAGCGGGTCGCCGCGGATCAGGTGGCGGAAACCACCGTGTCGGTGGTGCCGCTGCCCAACGACGAGATGAAGGGGCGCATCATCGGCCGCGAGGGCCGCAACATCCGCGCCATCGAAACGCTGACCGGTGTGGATCTGATTATCGACGACACGCCGGAAGCTATCACGCTGTCCGGGTTTGATGCGGTGCGCCGCGAGGTGGCGCGCATTGCGCTGGAGCGTTTGATCTCGGATGGTCGTATCCATCCTGCCCGCATCGAGGAGATGGTGGACAAGGCCCGCCGCGAGGTGGAAGCCACCATCAAATCCGAGGGTGAGCGCGCGGTGCTGGAAACCGGTCTGCGCGGGATCCATCCCGAAATCATGCGTCTGCTGGGTCGGCTGCATTACCGCACCAGCTACGGTCAGAATGTGTTGAACCACTCGATGGAAGTGGCGTTCCTGTCGGGCATCATGGCCAGCGAGCTGGGTGTGGATCCCGAAGTGGCGCGCCGCGCCGGCTTGCTGCACGATATCGGTAAAGCGGTCGACCACGAGGTGGAAGGCTCGCATATCGAGATCGGTGTGGATATTGCCCGCAAGTATAAGGAAAGCGAAGCGGTGATCCACGCGATCGCCGCTCACCACGGCGATGTGGAGGCGACCACCGTGATCGCCTGTCTGGTGCAGGCCGCCGATGCCATTTCGGCTGCGCGCCCGGGCGCCCGCCGCGAGAATTTGGAAAACTACATCAAACGGTTGGAGAAGCTGGAAGAGATCGCCAACGAATTCGACGGCGTGGAGCGTTCGTTCGCTATCCAGGCGGGTCGCGAGGTGCGCATTCTGGTGAAACCGGATGTGGTCAACGACGACCAGATGACCTTGCTGGCGCGCGATATCGCCAAGAAGATCGAGGAAAATATGGATTATCCGGGTCAGATCAAGGTGAATCTGATTCGCGAAAACCGGGCGGTCGATTACGCCAAATAAACAAATGCACAAGAGACCGCTTTTCGCTGGCAATCCGGTGGAAAGCGGTCTTTTTACAGGAGGAACAAGTATGCGAATTCTTTGCGTGGGCGATGTGGTGGGCAGCGCCGGCTGCGCTCACTTGCGGCGGGTGCTGCCCATGATCAAGCGGCAGTACGACGTGGATGTCTGCATCGTCAACGGCGAAAATTCCGCCGATGGCAACGGCATTACCCCGGTGTCGGCGCGCCATATTCTGGACAGCGGCGCGGATGTGGTGACCGGCGGCAATCATACCTATCGCCGCCGCGAATTCTGGCCGCTGCTGGACGAAGATCCGGCGCTGCTGCGCCCCGGCAACTATCCCGCCGGGGCGCCGGGGCGGGGGCTGTATATGGTGGATAAAGGCCGTTACCAGGTGGCGGTGATCAATCTGCTGGGCGTGGTGTATCTGGAACCGCTGGCGTGTCCTTTTGATACGCTGGATGCGCTGCTGAAACAGGCGGGCAATCCGCGCTTTTGTGTGGTGGATTTCCATGCCGAGGCTACCGCTGAAAAAAAGGCGCTGGCGTATTATGCCGATGGGCGCATTTCGGCGCTGTTCGGCACCCACACGCACACGGCGACGGCGGACGAGCAGATTTTGCCGCAAGGCACCGGCTTTTTGACCGATGTGGGCATGACCGGACCGGTCAACTCGGTGCTGGGGGTGCGCCCGGAACAGTCGGTGCAAAAAATGCACGATAAGCTGCCGGTGCGGTTCGCGGTGGCGGACGGTCCCTGCATGATGAATGCGGTGCTGTTCACCTTGGATGACAAAACCGGCCGCACCGTCGGAGTGGAACGGTTGGATGTGCGCTGAACAAGAATGGTGATACTGCTCGAATAGGAGGGCCTCCCATGCCGCAGACAGAGCGAAAAGGATGGATCGACATCGCCCGTGCGTTGGCGATGATATTTGTGATTTTTGGACACGTCGGCAACGAAACCGTAGCGGCCGGTGTGTCGGCGGATGCCGTATACGGGGGGATCGCCACCGTCATCAATCCGCTGAAGCTGCCGTTGTTTTTTGCTATCTCCGGTTATTTGTTTTCGGCGAAGAATGACGATCCGGCGTTTTTTTTCAAAAAAATGCTGCGTACCCGTCTGATCCCCTATGCCGTGTGGGGATCGTTTATGGGTATCGTGGCGTTCGGGATGGATATGTACCGCTGCGGGTTCCAAACGAGCCGGATCGGCTCGCTGCTGGTATCCAATTATCTATTGCCCTTTGTGCGCGGCAATTTGATTTGGTTCATCCCATGCCTGATCGTGCTGGAGATTCTTTTTTTCGCGATGCAAAAGCTGGCGCGGCACAATCTGGTCGCGTTGACTGCCATCACGCTTGTGTGCACAGCGCTGGGGTATTGGTGGTCGGCGGGCGGGGTTGTCAAGCCGTGGAAGCTGGATACGGCGCTGACCTGCACGCAGTTTATGACACTCGGTTATCTGATCCGCCATGTGGTGGAGGAGAAAACGGCTGCGATCAGCATGAAAAAGCAAGCCGTTTTGTGTTTGGGTGTATATGCGGTGGCGCTTTGCTTGCTGCAGTTTGTATGGCCGGGCTGCACCGTGGACATCAACCGGGGACGCTATTTTAACCCGATTGTGTTTTCGCTGCTGTCTTGGGTGGGGGTGTACGCGGTTTTCTGCGTCACCAAGCTGTGCCGGGAGATGCGGCCGCTGCTGTTCGTTGGGCGCAACACCTTTATCTATTTTGTATGGCATATGTACGCCGCCAAGCTGGTGCTGACCGTGGGGCTGAAGCTGCCGTTTGCCGGCGCACTGCCCATGACGCTGCTGGTGCTGATCGTGACGGCGGTGGTGTGCGTCCTGGTGGCAGTGGTGTGTCTGTTTGTCAACCGCTTTTTGCCCTTTACGGTGGGGCATCGCGCCGCCCCGAGAGGAAAAAGCGCCGGGGCTTGATTCCTGTGAAAAAAAGTGGTATACTAAATTGCTTTTAGAAAAAGTGGCCGCCGCTATTGCACATTGCGCGGCTTAGGGGTATAATAAACCTGTATACCACTGTATAAGAAAAACCGGAGCCATTTCGCATGGCTTGATAGAAAGGCGGGAAAGCTCTATGATCCGTATTGAAAATCCCCTTGGCACCATCGAAATTTCGCAAGAGTACTTTTCCTATCTGGTGGGCAATGCGGCCACCTCCTGCTATGGCGTGGTCGGCATGGTCAAAAGCGGCACGCGGCAAGGGCTGCGTTCGGTGTTTTATCGCCGCAGCTTTGCGGATGATGGCATCCGCGTCCACAGCGAAAACGACAAGCTCGTGGTGGATCTGCACATCGCTGTGATCTATGGCATGAATATCTCTGCCATTGCCAAAAGCATTGTCAACAAGGTGCGGTACACCGTGGAACAGGCGACCGGCCTGGAGGTTAAAAAGGTCAACGTGTTTGTAGACGGCATGAAAGCCGAATAACCGATCGAAACAGCCGGCCGCCCGTGTGGTGTGCCTAAAGGAGTGCTTATATTGATTCAAGGTAGTGTATTGCGCGACGCCATGGTGTCCGCGTCCCGACAACTCGCGCAGGTCAAACAGTCGGTGGATGAACTCAACGTTTTTCCGGTGCCGGATGGCGATACCGGTACCAATATGTCGATGACTCTGTCGGCGGCTGCCCGCGAGCTGGAACGGCTTCAGCAGCCCACCGTCAGCCAGACGGCAGACACCGCTTCGTCGGCGCTGCTGCGCGGCGCGCGGGGCAACTCGGGCGTGATTTTGTCGCTGCTGTTCCGCGGCTTTTCCAAAGGTCTGAAGGGCAAGGAGCAAGCGGACGGCGTGGATTTGGCGAATGCGTTGTCCATCGGTGTGGAGGCCGCGTACAAAGCGGTGATGAAGCCCACCGAGGGCACCATTTTGACGGTGGCGCGCGAAGCCGCCGAAAAAGGCAAAGAGGTCGCCGCCGGCGGCGCGGATGCGCTGGTTGTGTGGGACGCGATCTGCGCCGAAGCGGAAGCATCGCTGGCGCGTACGCCAGAGCTGCTGCCGGTGCTGAAAAAAGCCGGCGTGGTGGACGCGGGCGGCAAAGGCTTGTGCGTGATCTTCCGCGCTATGCAGGTGGTGCTGAACGGCGGCGAGATGGTCGCGGCCGAGGGCGGCGCGACCGCTGCGGCGGCTCCCCAAAAGGTGAGCGCAGCGGGGGCGTTTAAAACCGATATCACCTTTACCTATTGCACTGAGTTTATTGTGGCGCGCGATAAGGACAACGATCGCGACCCGGTGCGCTTGCGGGCGTATCTGGAAACCATCGGCGACTGTGTGGTCGTGGTGGACGACGACGAGATCATCAAAGTGCATGTGCACACCAACGACCCCGGCAAAGCGCTGTCCGAGGGCGTGAAATACGGTCAGTTTGAAACCGTTAAGGTCGAAAATATGCGCATCCAGCATGCCAACGCGGGCTGGGTGGAGGAACAGGGCGTGGAACAACCCACCTATGAGCGCGCGGAGCCGGAAAACGAGTATGGCTTTGTCGCGGTGGCGGCGGGCGACGGCTTGCGCCATCTGTTCAAGGATCTGGGCAGCGACCAGATCGTGTCGGGCGGTCAGACCATGAACCCCTCGACCGATGATATTTTGAATGCGATTCAGGCGACTCCCGCCAAAACCGTGTTTGTGCTGCCCAACAACAAGAACATCATTCTGGCGGCGGAACAGGCGATCGCGCTGGCGGATCGGGAAGTGCATGTGCTGCCCACCCGCACCATTCCGCAGGGCATCTCCGCCATGCTGGCGTTTGATCCGGAAAGTGATGCTAACGACAATCTGGTGGAAATGATGAAAGCGGCGGACGATGTGTCCACCGGTCAGATCACCTTCGCGGCACGCAACAGCGATTACGAGGGCTACGCCATCAAAGAGGGCGAGATCCTCGCGCTGGACGGCGGCAAGCTCGCGTTTGTGGATACCGATGTGGCGCACGCCACCGTGAAGTTGACCAAATCGCTGGTGTCGGCTCGCCGTTCCAACGGACAGGAGATCAACTTCATCACGCTGATGTACGGTGAAGATGTGACCGAAGCCGAAGCCGAAGAGGCGGCGGCCGGAATTCGTGCTAAGCTGGGCGACGATGCGGATATCACGGTGCTCAGCGGCGGTCAGCCGGTGTACTATTACATCATTTCGGTGGAATAAATCGACCAAACAGGCAAGGGCGTACAGGGTGACCTGTACGCCCTTTTGAGTAACCGGACAGAAAGGGGGAGATGGGATGACGGCGGATCAATCAGTACGCTTTTTGAAAGGCGTGGGCGAGCGCCGCGCCGCCCAATTTGAAAAGCTGGGCATTGCCACACTGCGCGATTTGGTGCGGCATTTCCCGCGCGAATACGAGGACTGGTCCCAGCCGACACCGCTGTCGGAAGCTCCCTTGGGCGAGGAATGCTGTGTGCGGGCGATCGTCACCACCGTGGTATCCACCCATCCGGTGCGCCGCGGTATGACGCTGTACCGCTTTGGCATCAGCGACGGCTCGGCGCGCGCGCAGGTGACGCTGTTCAACAACCACTATGCGGCGGATAAGATCCGCAAAGGGGACGAGCTGCTGCTGTACGGGCAGGTCAAGGGCGATTTTCACCGGTTCGAAATGACCGCGCCGCTGATCGAGGCGGCGAGCACCGGTGCGCGCATCCGCCCTGTCTATCCGCAGACCGAGGGGCTTTCCTCCCGCATCATCGAGCGCACGGTGGCGCAAGCGCTGCAGCAGCTGGAAGAGTGGCTGGACAGCGATCCGCTGCCCGCCGCCTTACGGCAGCAGCAACAGCTGTGTACCCGCCGGTACGCGCTGGAAAACATTCATTTCCCGACCGACCAGACCGCACTGGCGCTGGCGCGGCGGCGGTTGGTGTTTGAGGAATTGTTTTTGCTGCAGCTTGGTATGCTGCAAATGAAAGGGCGCACGCGGCAGGAAACCGCTGCCGTGATGCCCACCGATTATACGGCGGAGTTTGAAAAGCTGCTGCCCTTTACTCCCACCGGCGCGCAGCAGCGGGCGATCGCCGATTGCGTGCATGATATGGCACAGGGACGCCCCATGAGCCGTTTGGTGCAGGGCGATGTCGGCAGCGGTAAAACAGCGGTGGCAGCCGGTGTGGCGTACACCGCCATTCGCAACGGCTGGCAGGTGGCGCTGATGGCGCCCACCAGCATTCTGGCGGAGCAGCATGCGCAATCGCTGACCGCTTTGCTGGAACCGGGCGGTGTGCGGGTGGGGCTGCTTACCGGCGCCGCCACCGCCGCCCGCCGGCGGGAACTGCTGGGTGATCTGCGCGAGGGAAACATCGACCTGCTGGTCGGCACCCATGCGCTGCTGTCAGACGGGGTGGACTTCGCCCGGTTGGGGCTGGTCATCACCGACGAGCAGCACCGCTTTGGGGTGGGGCAGCGCAGCCGCCTCGCTGCCAAGGGGAACAATCCCCACCTGATGGTGATGTCTGCTACCCCCATTCCGCGCACACTGGCGCTGATGATCTACGGCGATCTGGATGTGTCGATACTGGACGAGCTGCCCCCCGGGCGGCAGCCGATCGAAACCTACGCCGTGAGCAGCCGCAAGCGGGAACGCGCCTATGGATATGTAAAAAAACATCTGGACGCGGGGCGACAGGGCTATGTCGTTTGTCCGCTGGTGGAAGAGGGCGAAACCGACCTCGCTTCGGCACAGGAATACGCCGAGCGGCTGTCTGCCGGTGCGTTTGCGGGCTATCGGCTGGGGCTGCTGCACGGACGCATGAAAGCCGCCGACAAAGAGCGGGTGATGTCCGCTTTTGCTGCCGGTGAGATCGATCTGCTGGTATCCACCACCGTGGTGGAGGTGGGGGTGAATGTGCCCAACGCGGTGATTATGGTGATCGAAAACGCCGAGCGGTTTGGGTTGGCGCAGCTGCACCAGCTGCGCGGGCGCGTGGGGCGCGGCCGATATGCCTCCACCTGTATTTTGATTTCCGATGCCCAAAACGAGGAGGCTCGCCGCCGCTTAAAGGTGATGTGCGAGACCAACGACGGGTTCCGCATCGCGGACGAGGATTTGAAGCTGCGCGGTCCCGGCGACTTTTTCGGCAGCCGCCAGCACGGCTTACCCAACTTGAAAATCGCCGATCTGCAAGCGGATATGGCGTGGCTGCGCGAGGCGGGGGACGCCGCCCGCCGGTTGACCGCGACCGACCCCGCGCTGGAACAGCCGGAAAACGCGCTGCTGCGGCAGGAGATCGCGCTGCTGTTTGGGCAAGTGGGCGAACAAGGCTTCAATTAAGGCTTGTATCCCTCCGCAAGGTATGATAAAATAAAACAATATGGATCTGCTGAATCGACAGGGAGGTTGACAAGATGGCAGAGGAAAGACAACTCGCAAAAGTGTACGACCCGCATGAGGTGGAGGACCGCATTTATCAGTTCTGGCTGGACGGCGGCTATTTTCATGCCGAGGTCAATCCGGATAAAAAGCCCTATACCATCGTGATGCCGCCCCCCAACATCACCGGGCAGCTGCACATGGGCCACGCGCTGGACAACACCTTGCAGGATATTCTGATCCGCTGGCGGCGGATGCAGGGATACGAGGCGCTGTGGGTGCCGGGTACCGACCACGCGTCCATCGCCACCGAGGCGAAGATTGTGGAGGCGATGGCCAAAGAGGGGCTGACCAAAGAGGATTTGGGGCGCGACAAGTTTTTGGAGCGCGCTTGGGATTGGAAAAACACCTTTGGCAACCGCATCGTGAGCCAGCTCAAGAAGATGGGCTCCTCCTGCGATTGGGAGCGCGAGCGCTTCACCATGGACGAGGGCTGCTCCAAAGCGGTGCGCGAGGTGTTTGTGCGGCTGTATGAAAAAGGGCTGATCTACCGCGGCGAGCGGATGGTCAACTGGTGCCCGCATTGCTGCACCTCCATTTCGGATGCCGAAGTGGTGTTTGAGGAAAAAGACGCGTTCTTCTATCATTTGCGCTATCCGCTGGCGGACGGTTCCGGCTATGTGGAGCTGGCGACCACCCGTCCCGAAACGCTGCTGGGCGATACCGCCGTGGCGGTGCACCCCGACGACGAGCGCTACCGCGCGTTGGTGGGCAAAAATGTGATTCTTCCGCTGGTGGGCAAAGAGATTCCCGTTGTGTCGGACACCTATGTGGAAATGGACTTCGGTACCGGCGTGGTGAAGATCACTCCCGCCCACGACCCGAACGACTTCGAGGTGGGCTTGCGCCATGATCTGGAGGTCATTACTGTTACCACCGAAGACGGTCACATGAACGAAAAAGCGGGCAAATACGAAGGTATGACGCTGGATGAGTGCCGCAAAGCGATCGTGAAAGACCTGGAAGAGCAGGGCTATCTCATCAAGATCGAGCCGTTGCGCCACAATGTGGGCACCTGCTACCGCTGCGGCACGGCGATCGAGCCGCGGGTGTCGATGCAGTGGTTTGTCAAGATGAAACCGCTGGCGGAACCGGCGATCGAAGCGGTGCGCAACGGCGAAACCAAATTTGTGCCCGAACGGTTTGACAAAACCTATTATCACTGGATGGAAAACATCCGCGACTGGTGCATTTCGCGCCAGCTGTGGTGGGGTCACCGCATCCCGGCGTGGTATTGCGCCGACTGCGGCGAAACCATCGTTTCGCGCGAGGACCCGACCGTTTGCCCGCATTGCGGCGGCACCCATCTGCATCAGGACGAGGACACGCTGGATACCTGGTTCTCGTCGGCGCTGTGGCCGTTTTCGACGCTGGGTTGGCCGGACAACACGCCGGAGCTGAACTATTTCTATCCCACCGATACGTTGGTCACCGGCTACGACATCATCTTCTTCTGGGTGGCGCGCATGGTGTTTTCCGGCGTGGAGCATATGCACAAAGCGCCGTTCTCCACTGTGCTGATCCACGGTCTGGTGCGCGACGCGCAGGGGCGCAAAATGTCCAAATCGCTGGGCAACGGTATCGACCCGTTGGAGGTCATTGACCAGTACGGCGCGGATGCGCTGCGGTTTATGCTGGCGACCGGCAACAGTCCCGGAAACGATATGCGCTTTATCGAGGAAAAGGTGGCGGCTTCGCGCAACTTTGCGAACAAGCTGTGGAACGCGGCGCGCTTTATTCTGATGAACATCGACGGCCAGCCGGTGAAACTGTCGCTGCCGGAAACGCTGACGCTGGAGGACAAGTGGATCGTGTCCAAGCTGAACACGCTGGCGCGCGATGTCACTGAAAATCTGGAAAAATTCGAGCTGGGTATGGCGGTGCAAAAGCTGTACGACTTTATTTGGGACAACTTCTGCGACTGGTATATCGAGCTGTGCAAATCCCGCCTGCAGGGCGAGGGCGCGGCGGATGCCCGCCGGGTGCTGGTGTATGTGATGACCCGCCAGCTGCAGCTGCTGCATCCGTTCATGCCGTTCATCACCGAGGAGATCTGGCAAACGCTGCCGCACGAGGGCGCGACGCTGATGCGCACCGCGTGGCCGGTGTACGACGCGGCGCTGCATTTCCCGGAAGAGGAAAAAGAGATGGAGCGCATCATGGATGCGATTCGCGCCATCCGCAACCGCCGCGCGGAGATGAACGTGCCGCCGTCGCGCAAAGCGCAGGTGTATGTCGAAACTGCGTTTGCCGATACATTCGAGAGCGGTCGTCCGTTCTTCAGCCGGTTGGCATCGGCGGCGGAGGTCACCGTGGGGCAGTCGTTTGATGTGCCGGGCGCGGTGAGCATCGTCACGGCGGATGCGACCATCAAGATTCCGATGGCGGATCTGGTGGATCTGGAGGCGGAAAAAGCCCGCCTGCAAAAGGAAAAAGAAACGGTGCAAAAACAGCTGGACGGCGTGTTGGCGCGGTTGAGCAACGAGGCTTTCACCTCCAAAGCGCCGGAAGCGGTGGTCAACACCGCCCGCGACAACGCGGCGCGCCTGCAGGAGAAGCTGGCGCTGCTGCAGCAAAGCATGGAGCAGCTGGGATAATCCAAAGCAGCCTCAGAAAAGGCGGTGACACGATGGTGTCGCCGCCTTTTTTATGCATAGCCGGGGTGCCATCGGCGCATACTCTTTACCAGAAGCAAGGGGAGGGGAATGCGTTCATGCTGGATATTCTCAAAGTGATCGGGATGTCGCTCGGGTCGGCGATCGTGCTGTTTTTGCTGACCAAGCTGATGGGCAACAAGCAGATTTCGCAGCTGACCATGTTCGATTATGTGATCGGTATCACCATCGGCTCTATCGCCGCCGAAATGTCCACCGAGCTGGAAAAACCGCTGCATTCGGTGACGGCGCTGGTGGTGTATGGGGTGCTGGCGTTCATCATTTCGGTGGTGGTGCAGCGCTCCATCAAAGCGCGTAAGGTGATCGACGGGCGCGCCATCGTGCTGCTGGACAACGGCAAGCTGTACCGCGAAAATTTCAAAAAAGCGCGATTGGATCTGAACGAGTTCTTGACTCTGTGCCGCATCGAGGGGTATTTTGATCTGCGCCAGGTGCAAACGGCGGTGATGGAATACACCGGCAAGATCAGCTTTTTGCCGGTATCGCAAAACCGACCCGCCACACCTGCCGATTTGGGGCAATCCCCCACACAGGAAAAGCTGATGGCGGCGCTGGTGCTTGACGGGCATGTGCAGCACGAGAATTTGCAGCGCACCGGCAAGGACGAGATCTGGCTGAAACGCCAGTTGTCGGCGCAGGGGTATCCCGACGAAACGCAGGTGTTTTTGGCGATGTGCGATGACCAAAACGCGCTGATCGCCTTTCCGATGCACAACCCCTCCGCCCCGCAGGACGCGTTTCAATAAACGGCAAAAGCCGCTCCGGATCATCATTATCCGGAGCGGCTTTCGTGTAAAGAGAGAGGCAGTTAGCCGATAAACATTTGTGTCCAGTAATGACCGTCCGCCACATAACCTACGCCGATCTGGGTGAAAGAGGCGTTCAAAATATTGGCGCGATGACCGTCTGAATTCATCCAACCGTCCACCACTGCTTCGGGCGTTTGGTAGCCCATGGCAATGTTTTCGCCGGCGGTGCGGTAGGCAATGCCAAAGCGTTTCATCATATCAAACGGGCTGCCGTAGGTCGGGGAGGTGTGGCTGAAATACTGGTTGTCCTTCATATCCTGCGATTTCAGCCGCGCTACCGCGGACAGCTCACTATTCAGTGTCAACGCCGACAACCCATTTGCCACGCGAATTTCGTTGACCAGCTCCACCACCCGCTTTTCCGCGTCCGAAACCGTGTCGTTCGGGATATCGGGGGTGTTGTCCGGAGCCGAATCACCGGTATCGGGCAGAGAGGGGGCGTCGGTATCCGGGGTGCTGTCTGCGTCCGGATTCTCGTCGGTGGCGGGCGGAGCGATCCACTCCGGCAGATTGCAGCCGTATTTTTCAAGCAACTGCTGAAGCGCGGCGGTGTCCAGCTCGCAGCCCTCTGATGCGTTGACAGCATACGCGTACACATGTGTGTTCGCTGTATTTCCTTCTGCCATGACGGGAATGGCTGCACCGGACGCCAAAACCAGCGCGCTCATAGTGGTAGCAGCATATCGTATCGTTTTGTTCATAGGGAAATACCTCCTGAGAAATTTTAAGGAAACGCGTGGTTTCCTTGGGTTCCATCATACCGAACCCGGGTGGGAGATACAACCCACAATATCTGGCAGTCCTGCCAGCGCTTTCAAAAAATTGCAAAAAAGTTCCACCCCCGGCGATCAAATCGTCGGGGGTGGAACTCTATGTGGGAAAGGAGATTAGAAATGAGCAATTTGTCCGGTGGCTGCTTTCAGGATCAGCAACGCATCGGCAGCGGTGATCGCTCCCTGCGCGTCGCCGTCTGCGTTGGCGGCAGCCGCCTCGGTCGCGGTGAGCGTAATCTTGCCCGCAGCCGCTTGCAGCGCCATCAGTGCGTCGGTCACATCAATTTTGCCGTCGCCGTTGACATCGCCCTTGGCGTATTGCAGCGCTGCCAGCGCGGTATTCAGCGCAGCAGTGGCTTCGTCCACCTGCGCCTGCGTCGCGGCGGTGTCGTTCAACATTGCCTGTGCCGCAGTCAGCGCGGTTTGCAGCGCTGCTTTGGTGTCGGCGGTGTACGCTTTGCCGTCCGCCAGCACCGCGTTCACGCCCGCGATCGCCGCGGTCAGCGCCGCTTTATCGACGGTGGGCTGCACACTGGTGTCCTCGATCCAGATATCCGACAGCGTCAGCCGGCATATCGGCGATTCGTCGGTATCAGGCAGTTTGTACGCATCGTTTATATCGCATTGGATGATAAGCTCTTTAACATCTTTCCAGTCGAGCTGGCGTGTGCCCATAGACGACAGCGGAATGTCCACTTCAAACACATCCGGTGTCAACACATCTGCCGGTCGGATCTGAACAAACTCACTGGCGCATTCGGTGTTATCCACATGGGAGGAACGCAGCCGGAGTCGCAGCTCTTTCCAAATCGATGCGGGATCCACGGTTTGATCGGTGGTGCTGAAGATAACGGTGGCTTTCAGATGCATATTCGGGTTGGCACCGTTTTCGGCAGAGCCGGACAGATCGATACCGTTGTCCGGCTGCAGCGCACCAGCCACACCATCCGCGGCAGTCCAGTCAATATAGAACATACTGCCGTACAGCAAGCGGGAGTTTGTGCCTTCGGATTTCGAGAAGGTCATCATCACACCGGCGGTGGACAGCCGTTTCAGGTTCTTTTTGGCTTCCTTCAAATTCGCCAGCGCCTCGTTGACTTCTTCCTGGGTAGCGTTTTTGTTGGCGTTGACAACCATCGCCAAGCGATAGGCCTCTTTGTATGCCACCACCGTTTCCGGCGTATATGCTGACTCGTTGATGACATATTTCAGCTGAATTTGCAGTGCGCTCTTGTCCGCTGTCGGACGCTCGGTGTAATACGCCGAACGGTCAATGTGGACGCTTTCCGCCAGCGCGTTGCCGCTTTCATCGGTCAGAGCCAGAGTGAGCGTTTGTCCGGTAGCATAGGGCGTTTCCAGCTCACGAATGATCTGCAATCGGTCGTTGCCAGCCAGCGTGACCGGATAGCTTTTGGTTTCCTTGACCGTATCGTTTTCAGTCAGCGTCACGGTCAGTGTGCCGGTGCGGTCGGACGAGCCGTGGTTGACCAGCCAGCTGTACATCGTCTGCCCGTGGGTGACCACGCAATACGGGTCGATCTCCACCGGATAGGCACTCGGATAGCCGACCAGATTGATGCCGGACGCTTCCTTGCCGGAGGCTTCCACCGACACGATGGTCACGTCGTAATATTCGCCGTTTTGCAAGCCGTCAACCGTCAGCGACTGTTTGCCTTTTTCCACGGTAAAGGTGTTGTCGAACGGTGCCGAGCTGATGTCCGGATCATTGCTTTGCACCCGCACCCGCACCTGCTCGGTCGTGGCGGCGTCGGTCCACGACAGACTCAGCGCGCCGTCCGCAGGGTCACAAGCGGAATCGGTCACATTGGCGACCAGAATATTTTCGCTATTCGCCAACGCCTGCATATCGCCGGCTTCCAGCGCGTAGTTGTACAGCGTTGCTTCGTCCATGGTGCCCTTAAAATAGTTGGGGGAGTGCGGTTCGTTTTCGCAGCTGCGCCCCAGAACCAGCGGATAGGTGTTTTGGCCGATGGGACCGGCAAACGCACAATTGCTGTCGTTGCTGACCTGCACCCCGTCCACATAAATGCGGACAATGCCGTCGCCGCCAATATCCTTGCTTTTCCATGTAAAGCCGACCTGGTGCCATTTACCGTCTTTTTCCACCTTGACGGATTTGGCGGTCGTTTTCTGCGTTTTGCCGCGAGCATCCTTGTCGGTTTGAATTTCCAGCTGCAAGTCACTGCCGTTCAACAGAATAAAGGAGAACCCGGGGTTGTCATAAGCGTTGCCGCCCTTATTCACGATGTTGGCGTGACCGGTGCTTTCGTTTTTGATCCAAGCGGAGAACGAGATTTGGTGGGTTATACCCAGCGACCGGCTGTCCGGAACCTGCACACAGGTGCCGGCCGTGCTGGCGGAACCGCCGCTGAAGATCATCGCGTTGCCGGATTTGCCGTCGGCGGTCCAGGTGCCCAGCTTTTGTCCGCCATTGTTGAAATAGCCGGAATCGTCGCTGACCTTTTCACCCTCGCCTTCGCGGAACGGCCAGTAGCCGACCATCGCTTTGTCTGAAGCTTTGACTGAGGGAGCCGCCCCGGGAGAGGGCAGGGTATCGGTATCCAGCGGCGGGGTCGGAATTTCAAAGCTCGGGTCAAAGGTGACCGATGCCTCGCCGCCGTTATAAGCGACCACGGCAGTGTCTTGATACGCCGCCGAAATGGCTTCGCCGGTGCCGTAGCCGGGCTGCACAAACACGATCTTGAAGGTGCGGTTTTCCATCATACCGTCGAACAAACCCTTACGCTCGCCGATGGTCAGCGTTTTGGTCGTGTCGTTGTAGCTAAACGGGATGGTAGAAAATTTGCCGCTTTCGTAATTATAATTGTTGCCTTCATCCTCGTACAGTGTGAACGCGCCATCCGCGCCCGCATACACGCGAATTTCGGTAGGATCCTGGCTTTCATCCACATACTGGTTTTCGGGGCCCATCGGGATGATGGAGCCGCCGCGCACAAACAGCGGAATCTGTTTCAGCGGCGCGGAGGCAGTGATGGTTTCGCCTTTGCTGACGATGGATTCGCCGGTCCAGAAGTTGGTCCAAACACCCGCCGGCAGATACACACTGCGGCTGCGCTGACCGGAACTGGTGACCGGGCAGATCATCAGCTGTGAGCCGAACATAAACTGATCTTTGATGTGCTTGACATTGTTATCGGTGCGGAAATCGAAGATAAGCGGACGCACGATGGTGTAATCGTCCTGAGTCACCGCACCCGCCAGCGAGTAGATGTAGGGAACTAACCGCTCACGCAGGTTGATCAAATCGGTGATGTAGCCTTCATAGGTGGTGCCGAATTGCCACGGCTCGCGGGCGTTGCCGGCGCCATGCGACCGCATAATGGTGTTGAAAGTGGAGAATTGCAGCCACCGCAGATACATTTCGCGTCCGTCCGGATCAGACGAGTTAAAGCCAAAGTAGCCGCCGGTGTCGGTGCAGAAGTAGGGAAGTCCCGCCGCGGAATAGTTGACCACGCCGGACACCTCGGCGGTCAGCTGCTCCCATGTCGAGGGAATATCGCCTGACCAGCTCTGGCCGCCGTAGCGCTGCACGCCGGCGACCGCGCCGCGGGTCAGGGTGTTGACACGCTTGGTGTTGCCTTCGATGCTGCGTTGCCCCTCGTACACACCCTGGTTGGTCAGCAGCGGATACATCGCGCCGATGCGTTTGGAATCCCCCCACTGAGTGGGGTCGCTGTTGTTGTTGCGCGCCCAAGCGCTGTTTTCCGGTTCGTCTGCATCCAGCCAGATGGAATCTAAGCCTTTGGAGAACACGGTGTCGTTGATCATACCCCAGTACATCTCACGCGCTTCCTTGGTGGTGGGGTCATAGGTGTAACCAAAACCGCTGCCGGTGGGCAGAATAAAGCCTTTTTCGTTCAGTCGGCGATACGCTTCGGTTTGGTCACTGAAGGTCGGCCACACAGAGATGGAGGCGGTCACATGGTTTTGGTGCAGCGTGTCCATCATGGCTGCCGGGTCCGGCCAATCAGCCGCGTCCCAGCTGGTGATGTTGTTGAACGGACGATCGTTTGTGCCGGGGGTTTTTGCCCACCAGTGGTAGTCGATGACCAACGTATCCAGCGGAATTTTCTTTTCGCGGAAGGTGTTCAGTGTTTCCAAAAACTGGTTTTGGCTGCCGTATCGGTTGCGGGACTGCACATATCCGAACGAATTCTTCGGCAGCATGGTGGCTTTGCCGGTGACGGTACGATAGCCGGAGATCACCGTATCCGCATCCGGACCGTAAAAGAAGTAGTAATCCATACTGTCGGCCGCCAACCCGGTGTAGCGATAGGCGGTGTTGCCGTTTTGCCACTCCAGCTGCCCATTCGACACGATGTCGAACAAAATGCCGTAGCCCATGTTGGAATAGAACATCGGCGAGCGCTTGCTGGTGTTGGCCTGCTCGATCCGCACCGTCTGACCTTTGATGCCCATGGTGCTGTTGATATTGCCGAACCCGTACAGCGCTTCGTTTTCGTCGGAGACGAAGCTTTGGGCGATCTCGTGGGAAGAGGTGTTGTCTTTGAGCGTGATGGCTTTGGCGGTACGGTCACCCTCCGCCAAAATCAGATTGCCCGCCGCATCGCGGTAGGTCACTTTGCCGGTGGCTTTATCAATGATGACGGTGAGCTGAGCTGTTTTTACCGTCAACACATTGTCTGCTTCGGTAACCGTAAAATCGTTGAAGCTCTTGTCGTAATCTACGGTAAAGGTCATGCTGCCCTTGTCCGGCAGCTTGTCGCCGGGCGCCCAGCGCACATAAATAGTATTGGCGGCGCATACCGCTACTTTCATGATGGAGCCATCAACATTGAAAGTCAGCATGTTCTCTTTTTCCTCCTTGGATGGGGAATTGTCCGTGGGGGCTGCGTACACCAGCCCGCTGGTCAGCAGCATGCAGAGGACCAGCAGACAGCTTAGCAGTCGTTTTGCCATGGAAATCGCTCCTTTCTTGTGAAACCTGTTCTTTTTCTCGTGATGAGAGGGTCGCGACCTCATATCAATCACAATATAGCACAAAAGAAATGAATCGTCTTCCGGTTTTTTGACTACTTTTTCCTGTTTTTGACACTTATACAAAAAGTTCCACCCCCGGCGATCAAATCGTCGGGGGTGGAACTCTATGTGGGAAAGGAGATTAGAAATGAGCAATTTGTCCGGTGGCTGCTTTCAGGATCAGCAACGCATCGGCAGCGGTGATCGCGCCCTGCGCGTCGCCGTCTGCATTGGCAGCCGTCGTCTCGGTCGCGGTGAGCGTGACCTTGCCCGCAGCCGCTTGCAGCGTCATCAGCGCATCGGTGATATCAATTTTACCGTCGCCGTTGACATCGCCCTTGGCGTATTGCAGCGCTGCCAGCGCGGTGTTCAGCGCAGCAGCGGCTTCGTCCACCTGCGCTTGCGTCGCGGCGGTGTCGTTCAGAATCGCCTGTGCCGCAGCCAGCGCGGTTTGCAGCGCCGCTTTGGTGTCGGCGGTGTACGCTTTGCCGTCCGCCAGCACCGCGTTCACGCCCGTGATCGCCGCGGTCAGCGCCGCTTTATCGACAGTGGGAGTCGACTGGTTGGTGTTCTGAATCCAGATGTTGGAAAGCGTCAGGCTGAGCGTGGCGTTGTTTTGATAGTTGTCCGCCACATCGCTGGTGATGATCAGCTCTTTCACATCCGCCCAGTTGATGGGTTTGTGCCGCTCGTCCTCGGGACCTTTGCCGAACGCCGTCAGCGGGATATCCACCTCGAACGAATCGGGGGTGTTCTGCTGCGACGGAGTGATGATGGCAAAATCGCTGAGGCTTTCAATGCCGTTTTGATGCGACGAACGCAGACGGAACTGAATTCTCTTGGCGATCGTTGCCGGATCAATGCTCTTGTCGGTGGACGCATAGGTCACGGTTGCGCGGAAATGCATATCCGGGTTGGAGCCGTTTTCGGCGGAACCGGACAGATCCACACCGGCGCCCGCTTGCTGCGCACCGGTCAGCCCGTCCGCCGCTTTCCAGTCGATATAGAAGGTCTTGCCGTTCATCAGGTTGGTGAAGGTGCCCTCCGATTTCGAGAAGGTCATCATCACACCGGCATCCGGCGAGATCTTCAGATTTTGTTTGGCGGCTTTCAGATCCGCCAGCGCTTGGTTGACCTCTTCCTGCGTGGCAGAGGCTTTCAGGCTGATGATCTTCGCCGCGCGATACGCTTCTTTGTATGCTTCCACCGATTCTTTGGTGTACAACGTTTCGTCCACCGTGTATTTCAGCTGTGCCAGCAGCGCGTCTTTGTCCACCGGCAGCTGCTCCACATAGCGGGCGGTACGGTTCACTGTCACCGCGTCCGCCAGCGCTTTGCCATCGGCATCGGTCAGCGTCAGGGTGAGGGTTTGACCCATGGCATACTCGGTTTTCAGCTCGCTCTTCACCTGCAGCCGGTCGTTGCCATTCAGCGAGATCGGATAGGTGAGGGTTTCCTTCACCGTGTCGCCTTCGTTCAGCGTCACGGTCAGTGTGCCGGTCAGCGGAGCCGAGCTGTAATTCACCAGCCAGCTGTACATCGTCTGTCCGTGGGTGACGATGTAGTTTTCCAAAATGGCAGCCGACTGGGCGTTGGGATAGCCCACCAGATAGATGCCGGAGGCTTCCTTGCCGGTCGCATCCACCGCCACGATGGATACATCGTAGTATTCGCCGTTTGTCAGACCGTCCACCGTCAGCGTTTGTTTGCCTTTTTCCACAGTGAAGGTCTTGTCGTAAGGCGCAAGGCTCATGTCGGGATCGACGCTTTGCACGCGCACCTGCACCTGTTCGGTGGTGGCGGCATCGGTCCACGACAGCTTCAACGCCCCGTTCGCCGGTTCGGCAACGGCATCGGTGACATTCGCCACCAAAATATCCTTGCCCTCCGCCAGCGCTTGCATGTCATCGGCTTCCAGCGCATAGTTGTACAGCGACACTTCATCCATAACGCCTTTGAAATAGTTGGGGGAGTGCGGCTCGTTTTCGCAGCTGCGTCCCAGCACCAGCGGATAAGTGTTCTGACCGATCGGGCCGGCGAACGCGCACTCGCTGTCCTTGCTGGTCTGCACACCGTCCACATAGATGCGGACAATGCCGTCGCCGCCGGTGGCTGTGCTCTTCCAGGTGAAGCCGACCTGATGCCACTGGCCGTCATTTTCTACTTTGACAGACGATTTGGCAGTGGTTTTCTGGGTCTTGCCGGTTGCGTCCTTGTCGGTTTGAATTTCCAGCTGCAATTCGCTGCCGCGCAGCAAAATAAAGGAGAACCCGGGGTTGTTGCTGCTGTTGCCGCCCTTATTCACAATGTTGCCGTGACCGCCGCACTCGTTCTTCACCCAGGCGGAGAACGAGATCTGGTTGGTCATACCCAGCGACTGGCTGTTCGCGACCTGCACAAAAGTACCTTCGACATCGGCAGAACCGCCGCTGAACTGGATGGCGTTGCCCTCTTTGCCGGTGACCCAGCTGTTGGTCTGGTTCAGGCTGCCGTTGTTGAAATAGCCGGAATCGTCGCTGACCGCCGCGCCTTCGCCCTGACGGAACGGCCAGTAGCCGACCATCGCTTTTTCGGTAGCTTTGGGCGAGGGAGCTGCCTCGGGAGAGGGCAGCGTATCGGGATCCAGCGGCGGGGTCGGGATTTTGAAGTCGGGATCCACCGTCACGGTGGTGGCGCTGCCGTTGTAAGCGACCACCGCGCCCTCTTGATATTGCGACGAGATCGCGCCGCCGGTACCGTAATCCGGCTGCACAAACACCACTTTGAAGGTGCGGCTTTCCATCATACCGTCGAACGAACCCTTGCGCTCACCGATGGTCAGCGTTTTGGTCGCTTCGTTATAGCTGAACGGGATGGTGGAGAATTTGCCGTTTTCGTAGTTGTAGTTGTTGCCTTCGTCCTCGTACAGGGTGAACGCGCCGTCCGCCCCTTGATACACGCGGATTTCGGTGGGATCCTGGCTTTCGTCCACATACTGGTTTTCGGGCCCCATCGGGATGATGGAACCGCCGCGCACAAACAGCGGAATCTGTTTCAGCGGGGCAGAAGCGGTGATGGTTTCGCCTTTGCTGACGATGGACTCGCCGGTCCAGAAGTTGGTCCAGGTGCCCGCCGGCAGATACACGCTGCGGCTGCGCTGTCCGGATTTCGAGATGGGGCAAACCATCAGCTGCGAACCGAACATGAACTGATCCTGGATGTGTTTCACATTGTTATCGGTGCGGAAATCGAAAATCAGCGGCCGCACCATGGTGTAATCGTCCTGAGTCACCGCGCCCGCCATCGAGTAGATGTAGGGGATCAACCGCTCGCGCAGATTGATGTATTCGGTGATGTAGCCCTCGTAAGTAGAACCGAACTGCCACGGCTCGCGCTTGTTGTCGCGGCCGTGCGACCGCATAATGGTATTAAAGGTGGAGAATTGCAGCCACCGCAGATACCGCTCGCGCTCGTCCGTGTCGTTGACGTTAAAGCCGAAGTAGCCGCCGGTGTCGGTGCAGAAATAGGGAAGTCCGGTGGCGGAATAGTTGATAACGCCGGGGATCTCCGCCGTCAGCTGATCCCAGGTGGAGGCGATGTCGCCCGACCAGCTCTGGCCGCCGTAGCGCTGCACACCGGCGACCGCACCGCGGGTCAGGGTGTTGACGCGTTTGGTGTTGCCTTCGATGCTGCGCTGGCCTTCGTACACGCCGCGGTTGGTCAGCAGCGGATACATCGCGCCGATCATGCGGGAGTCGCCCCATTTGGTGTTGTCGCTCGCATTGCTCTTGGCCCAATAGCTGTTTTCCGGTTCGTCCGCATCGATCCAGATGGAATCCATGCCTTTGGAGAACACGGTGTCGTTGATCATGCCCCAGTACATCGCGCGCGCGGCTTGGGTGCTGGGGTCATAGGTATAGCCAAAGCCGGTGTCCGAGCCGTGTTCCAGGATAAAGCCCGCGTCATACAGCCGCTTGTAGGCTTCGGTCTTGGAGTTGAAGGTCGGCCATACCGAGATGGAAGCGGTCACATGGTTTTGGTGCAGCGTGTCCAGCATCTTTGCGGGATCCGGCCACGCGGATTCGTTCCATCCGGTGATGCTGTTGAAGCCGTCGGTCTTCCACCAGTGATAGTCGATGACCAGCGTATCCAGCGGAATTTTCTTCTCGCGGAAGGTGTTCATCGCGTCCAACAGCTCGTCCTGCGACGCATAGCGGTTGCGGGACTGCACATAACCGAACGCGTTTTTCGGCAGCATGGTCGCCTGACCGGTGATGGTGCGGTAACCAGAGATGACCGTATCCGCATCCGGACCATAGAAGAAGAAATAGTCCATGCTGTCGGTCGCGATGCCGGTGTACTGATAGGTTTTGTTGCTGTTCAGCCATTCCAGCCGCCCGTTGCAGACGATGTCAAACAGAATGCCGTAGCCCATGTTGGAATAGAACATCGGCGAGCGTTTGCTGGTGTTGGCCTGTTCAATCTTGACCGTCTGACCCTTGATGCCCATGGTGCTGTTGATGTTGCCGAAGCCGTACAGCGCTTCGTTATCATCCGACACAAACCGCTGGGCGATCTCGTAGGTGTTTTTGTCCTCTTTTTCGCCCTCGGCGTTTTTGGAATAGGGCAGGGTGACAGCCTTTTTGGTGCGGTCGCCCTCTTCCAGAATCAGATTGCCCGCCGCGTCGCGGTAGGTGATCTTGCCGGTGGCTTTGTCAACGGTGACGGTGAGCTGCGTCGTCTTTACCGTCAGCACATTGTTCGCTTCGGCGACCGTGAAGTCGTTAAAGCTCTTGTCGTAGTCTACCGTATAGGTTTTTTCGCCCTTGTCCGGCAGTTGGTCGCCGGGTGCCCAGCGAACGTGGATGGTGTTGGCGGCGCATACTTCTACCTTCATGATGGCGCCGTCGACGGTGAATGTCAGCATGTCCTCTTTTTCCTCCTTGGATGGGGAACCGTCCGAGGGTGCTGCGTACACTATTCCGCTGGTCAGCAGTAGGCAGATGACCAACAGACAGCTAAGCAGCCGTTTTGCCATGAAAATCGCTCCTTTCCTTTTGGCGGGGAGTGCGATTGGCGTGGCAGAGTCGTTGCGAAAGGCTCTGCCTTGCGCCTCGAAACCCCAGTTCTGTGTATACCATGTGCAGTATATCATAAAAGGGTCATCAAAATCTTCCTGTTTTTATGGGTATTATTCCTGTTTTATCGATTAAAGAGCCGGTTCGCCACGCTCTATCCGTTGTGGCAAGCCGAAAGAGATGCCGCGTTTTCTACAAAAAAGGCCCCCGGCGCTGCCGCAGCAGCGCCGGGGGACGAATGGGTGGTGCGAAAGCGGATCAATCGCCGCAGCTACCCTTTTCCGAGCAGAATTTGACCTCTTTGCCCTCCAGAATCAGGTTGGTGGTGCGCACGGCGCACATTTTACCGCACATCGAGCAGGTGTGCCGCTCGGCAGGCGGGGTGGATTCGTAATACCGGCGCGCCTTGTCGGGATCCAACGCCACTTGGAACATCGCTTCCCAGTCCAGCTTGTGGCGCGCATCCGCCATCGCATTGTCGCGATCCCGCGCACCGGGCAGACCGTTGGCGATATCGGCGGCGTGCGCCGCGATCTTGCTCGCCATAATGCCCTCGCGCACATCGTCCAGATCCGGCAGCCGCAGATGCTCCGCCGGGGTGACATAGCACAGGAAGTTGGCGCCGTTGGCTGCCGCGATCGCGCCGCCGATTGCCGAGGTGATGTGGTCGTAGCCGGGGGCAATATCGGTCACCAGCGGTCCCAGCACATAAAACGGTGCGCCGTGGCAAATGCGTTTTTCCATCGCCATGTTGGCGGCGATCTCGTTCATCGCCATGTGACCCGGGCCCTCCACCAGTACCTGCACATCCGCTGCCCAGGCGCGCTCGGTCAAGTGCCCGATCTCGATCAGCTCGGAGATCTGACCCGCGTCCGAGCTGTCGTCCAGACAGCCGGGGCGCAGCGCATCGCCGATGGAGATGGTCACATCGTGCTCGCGCAAAATCTCCAGCACATCGTCGTACCGCTCAAAGAACGGGTTCTCGTTGCCGGTCATCATCATCCACGCAAACAGCAGCGAGCCGCCGCGCGATACGATATTCATCCGCCGACCCTCGCGCCGGAACGCCTCCACCGCGCGGCGGTTGATGCCGGCGTGGATGGTCATAAAGTCCACGCCCTCTTTGGCGTGCGCTTCCACCACCCGCAGAAAATCGTCCGCGCTGATATCCAGCAGATCCTTGTCCAGATACCCGATCGCGTCATACATCGGCACCGTGCCGATCATCGCGGGGGAGTAGTCGATCAGCTTTTTGCGGAAGTCGTGGGTCTTGCCGTAGTTGGACAGATCCATAATGGATTCCGCGCCCATCTCCACCGACATTTTGACCTTGTTCATTTCCAGCTCGTAGTCCTTCGCGTCGCCGGAAATGCCGAGATTCACATTGATCTTGGTGCGCAACCCGTCGCCGATACCCTCGGCGGACAGCGAGGTGTGGTGCACATTGGCGGGGATGGCAATGGTGCCGGCGGCCACCCGCTCGCGCACCCATTCGGGTGTGCGGTTTTCTTTTTCCGCCACCGTGGCGATCTGGGGAGTGATGATGCCGTGCTTGGCGGCATCCATTTGCGTTTTGTACATCATACGACACCTTCTTTTTCATAATAAGCGGCGATGAGCGCCCGGGGGTCCGGACAGGTCATCAGCGCATTCATAACACAATAGCCGGCGGCACCGGCTGCCAAAACCGCCGGCACCCGCTCCGGTGTGATCCCGCCGATAGCGTACACCGGCTGCGCCGCGGCGGCGCATACCTGCTGCAAAAACAGCAGCCCGCGGGGGGTGAGTCCCGGTTTGCAGGCGGTTTCAAAAATATGCCCCGCCACCAGATATTCCGCATGGCTTTGCCGCAGCGCGGCGGCTTCCTCCAACGCATGGATGGATACGCCAAACGGCGTGTCCGGTGCGTGCTCCCGCGCAGCAAACGGCAGCTGCACCGCGCAGCCGGGCAGGGGCGCTTCCTCCGGGGCGTACCGCAAGGTCAGCGGCACATCGTAGCGGGAGCAGATGGTCAGCACCCGCTCGGCGAGCGCGCGGTAATCGGCGGGCGGCAGCGCCTTTTCCCGCAAAATAAGGCGGGCGGGGCGCATGGAGGCGATCGCTTCCATGCGCGTTTCAAAATCGTCGCGGCACGCCTCCCGCTGGGTCACGCAGACCAGCCGCGCGCCCCCCTTACGATACATAGATGTAATCCGCCATCACCGGCTGCATACCGCCGTCCACAATGGCTTTGTACACCTCGTCAAACGAGCGGGGATCGGAAATTTCAAACTGTTCGTCGCCTTTGCTTTCGCCGCTGTGTTCGCCGATACCGGTGGACACGCCCGCCGAGATCTTGGTGGCGGCAATTTGAATGATATGGTCGCGGAAGCCCGCTCGCTCGCGGGTGGAGATGGTGATGCTGGCAAACGGCATAAACAGCCGATAGGCGCAAATCACCTGCAGCAGCTGCCGTTCGTGCACATCCTTGGGGTTGATCTTATCGTTGTTGATGATGGGGCGCAGCCGCGGGCAGGAAAACGCGATCTCGGCGTGGGGGTATTTGCGCTGCAGCAGATACGCGTGATAGCCGGTGGCAAACGCATCCTTGCGATAGTCGGACAGCCCCAGCAGCGCGCCAAAGCCCACGCCGCGCATCCCACCCATCAGCGCGCGTTCCTGCGCATTAAAGCGATAGGGGAAAATGCGCTTGTGACCGCCCAGATGCAGCGTTTCGTATTTGTCGGAATCGTAGGTTTCCTGAAACACGGTGACATAATCCACCCCGTGCTGGTGCAGATAGGCGTATTCGTCTGCGTTCAGCGGGTAGATCTCGATGCCCACCACGCGGAAATATTTGGCTGCCAGCTCGCACGCCTCGCCGATGTATTCCACCGGCGACATGGAGCGGCTTTCGCCGGTCAAAATCAAAATTTCCTGCAGCCCGGTCGCGGCAATGGCTTGCAGCTCCTTTTCCACCTCTGCCATGGTCAGCTTGGCGCGACGGATGCGGTTGTGACAGTTGAATCCGCAGTAAATGCAGTAGTTTTCACAGTGGTTGGCGATATACAGCGGGGTGAACATCATCACCGAGTTGCCGAAATGCTTGCGGGTCTCTTTTTGGGCACGCGCGGTCATCTCTTCCAAAAACGGCGCGGCCGCGGGGGAGAGCAGTGCGGCAAAATCGTCGGGCGACAAAACCTCTTTATCCAGCGCCCGGCGCACATCCGCCGCGGTGAACGCGTCAAAATCACACGCGTTCATGCGGGCGATCACCTCGTCCATGACATCGTGCGGAATCTGCTGCATCCCCGGCTGGTATTCCATATGATTGGTGTTGCGGTCGATCATACCAGCGCCCCCTTAATCCTGCAAAAAGCCGGTCAGCGGGGAGGATGCCGACGCCCCCTCGTGCAGCACCCGTCCGGTGCCCGCCAGATAGGCGGCGCGTCCGGCTTCGATCGCCAGCTTAAAGGCGTGCGCCATGGCGGGCACATCCCCGGCGGTGGCGATGGCGGTGTTCGCCATCACGGCGGCGGCGCCCATCTCCATTACCTCGCACGCCTGCGAGGGCTTGCCGATGCCCGCGTCCACGATCACCGGCAGGTCGATCTCGTCAATCAAAATGCGGATGAAATCCTTGGTGCAAAGCCCGCGGTTGGAGCCGATGGGCGCAGCCAGCGGCATCACAGCGGCGGCGCCTGCGTTTTGCAGATCGCGCGCTACATTCAGATCGGGATACATATACGGCAGCACCACAAATCCCTCTTTGGCGAGCTGTTCGGTCGCCTTGATGGTTTCGGCGTTGTCCGGCAGCAGATATTTGGAATCGCGGATAACTTCGATTTTGATAAAATCGCCGCAGCCGCATTCGCGTGCCAACCGCGCAATGCGCACCGCTTCCTCCGCGTTGCGCGCGCCGGAGGTGTTGGGCAGCAGCGTCACGCCCTGCGGAATATAGTCGAGAATGTTGGCTTCGCCGCCCTGGTTGGCGCGGCGCAATGCCAGTGTGATGATCTGCGCTCCGGCATGTTCCACCGCCGCGCGGATCAGATCCAGCGAGTATTTGCCGGATCCCAGAATAAAGCGGGAGGAAAACTCCTTGCCGCCCAGTGTAAAGGTATCGTTCATTGTTTTTGTGCCTCCTGTCAAATGGTGAAAAACGGGCGGGGTTCAGCCGCCGCCCACAAAGCGGACGATCTCCAGCGTGTCGTCGTCGGTCAGCTGTATGCGGTCAAAATCCGCCCGCCGCACCACCTCGCCGTTGCGTTCCACCGCCACGCGGGTGGGGTCATAGCTTTGCGCGGTCAAAAACTCCCGCAAAGTCACCGGCGCGTCCAGCGTGATCGCTTGTCCGTTGCAGATCATGGCATCGACCCTCCTTTATACACAAAAAAGCCGACCCCCGCAGGGAGCCGGCTGCAACGATCACTATACTGCCAGCATTCCTACGATGGTACTAACCATACAGGTTCTAAGGGTTGAACCGGTGGTTCTCTCAGCCGTCCTGTGACGGCACCCCCTGCTTTATGGTTCAGTATACACGCATCCGCGGGGATTGTCAAGAAAGCGCGGACATTTGTAAACAAGCTCTTAAATAGCGGGAACAGCCCTTGCAAAAGCCGCCAGACCCAGTATAATAAAGACAGATTGATTTTGGTTTATCGGAGGCTTTTGCATGACCTTTTTGCAACAACAATTGCGGCTGTATGCCGTGACCGATACCCGCTGGCTGCGCCCCGGCGAAACGCTGGAAACGGTGGTGGAAGCGCTGCTGCGCGGCGGCGTGACCATGGTGCAGCTGCGGGATAAACACGCCGACCGCCAGCAGCTTTGTGCGGCGGCGCGAGCGCTGCTGCCGGTGTGCCGCCGGTATGGCGCGCCGCTGATCATCAACGACTATCCCGATGTCGCCCGCGAGGTGGATGCCGACGGCGTGCATGTCGGGCAGGACGATATGGCGTATGCGCAGGCGCGCCGTCTGCTGGGCGCGGATAAAATCATCGGCGTCAGCGCTCACAACCCCGAAGAAGCTCTCGCGGCGCAAGCGGCAGGGGCGGATTACCTCGGCTGCGGCGCGGTGTTTGGCTCCGCCACCAAGGACGGGGTGCAAACGCTGACTCCGGCGGGGCTGCGCGCCATCTGTGCGGCGGTATCGCTGCCGGTGGTGGGCATCGGCGGCATCGACGAACACAATGTGGAGCAGCTGAACGGCTGCGGTGCCTCCGGTATCGCGGTGGTGTCGGCGTTGTTTGCGCCCGCCGACAAACAGGCGGCGGCGCAGCGGCTGCGGGCGCTGGCGGAAAGGATGGTGCAGGGATGATCGCGTATGCCCTGTTGGATTGGGACGGCACGCTGGTGGATTCCATGCCGTTTTGGTATGCGGTGCCGCAGCGCTATTGCCGCGAAAAGGGCGTGGCGTATTTTCCGCAGCTTGGCGAGGTGATCGGTTCCATGACCATGGCGCAAGCAGCGGTGGCTGCCACCGATATGCTGCATCTGGATCAGACGCCCGCGCAAACGCTGGAAGAGATGAAACAAATGGTGCGCCGCGCGTATGGCGAAGAAATTCCGCTGAAGCCCGGTGTGCTGGACACGGTGCGGGCGTTCCACGCGGCGGGGGTGCGGCTGGGCATCGCCTCCGCCAGCGATACTGAGCTGATCCGTACCACGCTGCCCCGACTGGGGCTGGCACCGTATATCGACGCGGTGTGTACCTGCACCGATACCGGCGACGGACGCAACAAAGAGGAATCGCCCGCGGTGTATGAGGAATGTTTGCGCCGGCTGGGCGGATCGGATCGGACGCAGGCGGTGATTTTTGACGATGCGCTGTTTGCGGCGCGCACCGCGCTGGCAGCGGGATTCCGGGTGGCGGGTGTGTTCGAGTCCACTGCCCCCGACGACCAGGCGGAGCTGCAGCGTATCTGTACCTATTATTTTAGAAACGCAACAAAATGGAGGACATTGCTGTGAAAACGGTATTGACCATAGCCGGTTCGGATTGCAGCGGGGGAGCGGGCATCCAGGCGGACATCAAAACCATGACCGCCCACAAGGTGTACGCCATGAGCGCCATCACGGCGCTGACCGCGCAAAACACCACCGGCGTTTACGGTGTGCAGGAAGTGACACCGGACTTTTTGAAGGAACAGCTGGACTGTATTTTTACCGATATTATGCCGGATGCGGTGAAGATCGGGATGGTCAGCAGCGCGGCGCTGATCAATGTGATCGTCGACGCGCTGCAGCGTTACCATGCCCGCCATATTGTGCTGGATCCGGTGATGGTAGCGACCAGCGGCAGCCGCCTGATGGCGGATGGCGCGGCGAGTGCGCTGCAAAGCCGCCTGTTCCCGCTGGCGGAGGTGGTGACCCCCAATATTCCGGAGGCGGAGGCGCTCAGCGGTATGACTATCCACACCAAGGAGGAGATGCGGCAGGCGGCGCGGATCATCGCGGAGCATACCGGCGGTGCGGTGCTGGTCAAAGGCGGGCATCTGACCGATACGGCGGACGATCTGCTGCTGCAAGGCGAGGACAGCCTGTGGCTGACCGGCGAGCGGGTGGATACTCACAATACCCACGGTACCGGCTGCACCCTGTCCAGCGCCATCGCCAGCAATCTGGCGCTCGGCTATTCGCTGGCGGACAGCGTGGCGCGCGCCAAAGCGTATATCACCGCCGCGCTGAAAGCGGGGCTGGATCTGGGGCGGGGCAACGGCCCACTTGACCATATGGCGCTGTTATCCGACTGACGAAACACGCTTTGCCGTTTTAAGCGAAGGATTTAAGCAAGCGGAGGATTCCGCATTGGCATTTATCATAAAGGAGAGTTTCATGAACATTCTGTTTTTGCTGCGCCCCAAGGTGACGGTGGCGTTTTTGTACCACGACAATACCCTGCGTCAGGGGCTGGAGAAAATGCGCGCGCACGGCTACACGGCGCTGCCGGTGATCGAACGCGACGGCACCTACGCCGGCACGGTGAACGAGGGCGACTTTTTGTGGCATATGGTGGATCACGGAAACGCGGATATGAAAGCGCAGGAGGCTTGCTTTGTGCGGGATATTCTGCGCCCCGGCTGGAACCCGGCGGTCACCGTGAACGCTACGATGGACGAGCTGCTGCTGCGGGTGATGGAGCAGAACTTTGTGCCGGTGGTGGACGACCGACAAGCGTTTGTCGGCATCATCACCCGAAAAGATGTCATCCACTATTTTTATGAGAAAGAGCAGGCGGCACCGCCCGCCGCGGAGGAAACGGTATGACCAAAGAGATGATCGCGCGGATCAACGCGCTGGCAAAAAAGAAGCGGGAGCAAGGGCTGACCCCCGCCGAGCAGGAGGAGCAGCGGCAGCTGTATGCGGCGTATCTGGCGGATGTGCGCGGGCAGATGACCGACCAGCTGGATCGGGTGCTCATCAAGCAGCCGGACGGCAGCACCCGGCCGCTCACCCGCAAAACTACCATCAAGCACTGAGAGGGGCAAGCGTATGACACGCCTATTGCTGGTTGAGGACGATGCGGATATCGTCAAAAATCTGACACTGCTGTTGCAGCAGGACGGCTTCGAGGTGACCACCGCGAGCGGACAGGCCGCGGCGCTGCAAGCGCTGGAGCAGCAGTCGTTTGATCTGCTGCTGCTGGATATTTCGCTGGCGGACGGCAACGGCTATGCGGTGTGCACCGCTGCCAAAAAGGCTTACCACACACCGGTGATCTTTCTCACCGCCTCCGGCGACGAGATGAGCGTGGTGGCGGGGCTGGATATGGGGGCGGACGATTACATCGCCAAGCCCTTTCGCCCGCTGGAGCTGCTGTCCCGCATCCGCAGCGTGCTGCGGCGCACCGGCAAAGCCGCCTCGGTGGTGGAACTGTCCGACCTGCGGGTGGACACGGTGCGCGGTGTGGTGACCAAAGCGGGGCAGGAAGTGTACCTATCAGCGCTGGAATACCGCCTGCTGCTGGTGTTTATCAACAACCGCGGAGTGGTGATGTCCCGCGCCCAGCTGCTGGAAAATATCTGGGATATCGCGGGCGAATTTGTCAACGACAACACGCTGACGGTGTATATCAAGCGGCTGCGCGATAAAATTGAGGATGATCCCCAAAACCCCACCATCATCCGCACGGTGCGGGGCATGGGATATAAGGTGGAATGAGCAATGCAGTTTTGGCATGACCCCGCCACCCGGCGGGAGATCGCGGTGGGCGTGGGCATCACGCTGGCGGGGCTTGGCGTGGGCGCGTGGCTGTCGCCGCAGGCGCTGGGGCTGGCGGCTGGGCTGGCGGTTGCTTACGGCGCGTGGTTTGTCGCCAGCAGCTATCGCCGCCGCCGCGCGATCGCGCAGCTGTCCTGTCTGCTGGATCGGATTTTGCACGGTGGGGCGGTGTTTCCCATCGACGATCAGCAGGAGGGCGAGCTGGCGGTGCTGCGCAGCGAGATTTACAAAATGACGCTGACCCTGCGTCAGCAAGCGGACCTGTTGCACCGCGACAAGCAATATCTGGCGGACGCGCTGGCGGATATTTCGCACCAGCTGCGCACACCGCTTACCTCCACCAATATGGTCGTATCTTTTTTGCAGCAGCCGGATCTGACTCCGCAGCGGCGGGGCGAGCTGCTGCGCGAGCTGCAAACGCTGCTGGCGCGGATGGATTGGTTGATCGTGGCACTGCTGAAAATGTCCAAAATCGACGCGGGCACCGTGCAGTTTGAACAGCAGCCGGTGACGCTGGACAGCGTGATCCGCGCGGCGATGGAGCCGTTGGCGATCCCGATGGAGCTGCGCGAGCAAGTGCTGCGTATCGACGGCGACACCGATGCGGTTTTCACCGGCGACGCGGGCTGGACAACCGAAGCGGTGGAAAATATCCTGAAAAACTGCATGGAGCATACCCCACCCGGCGGGCACATTTTTGTGACGGCGGAGCAAACGCCGCTGTATACCGGGTTGAGCATCCGCGACAGCGGCGCGGGCATTGCACCGGAGGATCTGCCCCATATTTTCGAGCGGTTCTACCGCGGAAAAAACAGCCAATCGGCGGGGTTTGGCATTGGGCTGGCGCTGGCGCGCATGATCGTGTCGGCGCAAAACGGCACCCTCACCGCCGAAAACCACCCGCAAGGCGGGTCGTTGTTCACCATCAAATTTTATAAGCAGACGATATAATCCGGCGCCCGGTGACACTTTTGTAATCAAAAAGTCACCGGGCTGTTATGATGTGGGGGTATACTGGGCTCATCAACCGGGAAAAGGAGCGGTATTATGGAAATCTTAAAGGTCGAAAATCTGTGTAAGACCTACGGACGCGGCGACAACCAGGTGACGGCGCTGGATCATGTGTCGTTTTCGGTGGAAAAGGGCGAGTTTGTTGCCATTATCGGGCCGTCCGGCTCGGGCAAATCCACGCTTCTGCATATTTTGGGCGGGGTGGATACCCCCAGCTTCGGCAAGGTGTATATCGATGGGCGGGATGTGTACCAGCAAAATGCGGAGCAGCTCGCCATCTTCCGCCGCCGCGAGGTGGGGCTGATCTATCAGTTTTACAACCTCATTCCGGTGCTGAATGTGGTGGAGAACATGACGCTGCCACTGCTGCTGGATGGGCGCGAGATCAATCAGGAGCGGCTGGAGGAGCTGCTGCACACACTGGGGCTGGAGGAGCGGCGCGGTCACTTGCCGGGGCAGCTGTCCGGCGGCCAGCAGCAGCGGGTGTCCATCGGGCGGGCGCTCATCAACGCACCGGCGCTGGTGCTGGCGGACGAACCGACCGGCAACCTGGACAGCCGCAACAGCCAGGAGATCGTGGAGCTGCTCAAGCTCTCCAACCGCCGGTATCAGCAAACGCTGCTGATGATCACCCACGACGAGCGCATTGCCATGCAGGCTGACCGCGTGATTGCGATCGAAGATGGCCGCATTGCCAAGGACGAGGTGATCCGCCGATGAATGTTCTGCATAAAGTGACCCGCCAAAATCTGCTGAAAAACCGCACCCGCACCATCGTCACCATCATCGGGGTGATTTTGTCGGTCGCGATGATGACCGCCGTGACCACCATGATCTCCACCATGCAAAACTATCTGGTGGAATCGGTGAAAGCGGAATCCGGCGACTGGACGCTGATGGCGTTTGGTGCCAGCGATAAGCTGATCGGGCAGCTGCAGCAGGACGAGCGGGTGGAGCGGCTTGCCAAAATGCAGTCGCTGGGCTATGCCACGGTCGAGGGCAGCAAAAGCGAAGAGAAGTTCTACTGGCATGTGACCGCGTGGGACGATACCATGCTGAAAACCCTGCCGGTGCATATCACCGAGGGGCGCATGGCGCAAAACGACCGCGAGATCGTGGTGCCGGAAAATATGGCGGCGGTCAGCGGCGTGGCGTATAAGCCGGGCGATAAGGTGACCCTGTCGCTGGGTTATCGCGAATGGAACGGCCAGCGGCTGAATCAATGCGTGGGATATTACGGCAAAAATGCCCCCGACGAGGACGGAAACCCCACCCAAAGCGCGCCGGAGCATCTGGTGCCGGTGGCGACCCGTACCTTTACGGTGGTAGGCGTTTGCGAACGGATGCCGTTCGCGGTGGAGGAGTCCAGCTCGCCGGGCTACACGGCGATCACCCGTCCCGGTGCGCAGGATCAGGTGCTGTCCACCGATGTGTACCTCTGCAACCGCCATCCCAAGGATGCGCCGGAAATGTATACCGCGCTGAAAGAACAGGATAACGAAACGGGCAGCCTGATGTTTCAATGCAATATACACAGCGATCTGCTGCGGGTGATGGGCGTGATTGACAACGAAAACATCGTGGCGACGCTGGGCGCGATGGGCGCGATTTTGCTGATCATCATTCTGGTGGGGTCGGTATCGCTGATTTATAACGCGTTTGCCATTTCGGTCAGCGAGCGCTCCAAGCAGTTTGGGCTGTTGTCCAGCGTGGGCGCCACCCGCAAACAGCTGCGCAGCAGCGTGCTGTACGAGGCGCTGGTGATCGGCGGCATCGGTATTCCGCTGGGGCTGCTGGCGGGTGTCGGCGGCATCGGGGTGACGCTGTACTTTATCGGTGACTGGTTCCGCGACATGGTGATCAGCGGCGGAGGATTGTCCATGCATCTGTCGGTGTCGTGGCTGGCCATTGTGGTGGCAGCGGCGCTGGGGATGGTCACCATCCTGCTGTCGGCGTGGATCCCCGCCAAGCGCGCCTCGCGGGTGACCGCGATCGAAGCGATCCGCCAATCGCAGGATATCCAGATTCGCGCCAAACAGGTGAAAACCTCCCGCCTGACCCGCAAGCTGTTCGGGTTTGGGGGCGAGCTGGCGCTGAAAAACCTCAAGCGCAGCCGGCGGCGGTATCGCAGCACAGTGTTGTCGCTGGTGGTCAGCATGGTGCTGTTTATCAGCGCCTCCGCCTTTACGATGTACGCGACCGGCGGCAGCGAGCAGGTGTTGGATGTTGCCAACTACGATGTGGCGTATGTCAGCTATCCCTCTGAAAACACCGATTATTTCACCGATCGGCTGGATACGGCGTTTGTCAACCGGTTGTATCACGAGCTGAAAGAAACCGACGGTGTCGCCGAAAGTGCGCTGGTGGAGCGGGTGTATCTGGAAACCTTGATTTCCAAAGATGACGCGAACAACAGCTATTACCAACGGAAACAGCAGCTGCAAGAGCAGTTTGAGGAGGCGACCGGCGTCACCGGCGAGGATGCAGAGGCGTACCTCACCCCGCAGGGAGAGGTGAAGCAGCATACGATGCTGTACGCGATGGACAGCACTTCCTTTGCCCGCTTTGCGCGGGAGGCGGGGGTGTCGCTGCCCGCGGATGACAAAGGCTTGACCGCTATCGCGATCCGCAACAGCTACGAATACGACAGCGACGAAAATCGCTATCAATCACTGGCGTTTTTCAAAGACAACAGCGCCCGCACCGTGTCGCTGCGTCCGATGGGGCAGTCGGTGAAAACCGGATTGCCGGTCAAAATCGCTGGCTTCACCGATACGCTGCCGATGGGTATGCAATTTATCCAAACCAGCGATGAGCTGATGCTGATTCTGCCGGATACCCAAATGTCGGCGGTGCGCGAATGGGCCAAAACCGCCGGCAAGGATACGCCTATCATCAGCCGGGTGCAGATGTATTTCCGGGCGGAGGATTCCGCCAAGGTGACGGCTACCATGAAAACCGTGCTGGAGGAGCAGAAGCAGCCCACCAACGGATTGGTCGATATACACGAAACCGACAACTATACCCAGCGACTGTATGCGATCCTGAAGGTGTTCACCTACGGCTTTATCACCCTGATCTCGCTGATCACGGTGGCGAATGTGTTCAACACCATGTCCACCAACATCCGGCTGCGGCGGCGGGAATTCGCCATGCTGCAATCGGTGGGGATGAGCCCCCGCGAATTCAGCCGTATGATGCGGTTTGAGTGCTTGTTCTACGGATTGAAAGCGCTGCTGTTTGGCTTGCCGATCTCGTTTTTGCTGATGTATGCGATGTATCGCAGCATGATCGCCAGCGTGGATATCCGCTTTTTGGTGCCGTGGAGCAGCGTGATCATCAGCATCGCCGGTGTGTTTGTGGTGGTGTTTGTCACCATGCTGTACGCGACCCACCGTATCCGCAAGGAAAATATTATTGACGCGCTGAAAACCGAAACCACCTGACGCGTTGTCGCAAGCCGCCCGCCGGCATATTTCGGCGGGCGGCTTTGTAAAAAGTGATTGACGGCAGCGACAAAATATGATAAAATATCCCGATATCTTTTTGAGGGAAGGCGGAAAAAAGCGGATTTTTCCGCCCCTTTTACGGCGAAATTCGGTGAAGTGAGGTTATGCGCAATGAAAAGGAACGACATTCACAAGGTACTGATCATCGGCTCCGGCCCGATCATCATCGGCCAGGCGTGCGAATTTGACTATTCCGGCACCCAGGCGTGTAAAGCGCTGCGGCAGCTGGGATACGAGATCGTGCTGGTCAACTCCAATCCGGCTACCATTATGACCGACCCGGGCACGGCGGATGTGACCTATATCGAACCGCTGAACGTGGAGCGGCTGACCCAGATCATCGAAAAAGAGCGTCCCGACGCGCTGCTGCCCAACCTGGGCGGTCAGTCGGGTTTGAACCTTTGCTCCGAGCTGGCTAAGGCGGGCGTGCTGGATAAGTACAATGTCAAGGTCATCGGCGTACAGGTGGACGCGATCGAGCGCGGCGAGGATCGCGTGGAATTCAAAAACACCATGAACAGCCTCGGCATCGAAATGGCGCGCAGCGAGGTGGCGTATTCGGTCGAGGATGCGCTCGCCATCGCCGACAAGCTGGGCTATCCGGTGGTACTGCGCCCGGCGTACACCATGGGCGGCGCCGGCGGCGGTCTGGTATACAATGTGGACGAGCTGAAAACCGTTTGCTCGCGCGGCTTGCAAGCCAGCCTGGTCGGCCAGGTGCTGGTGGAAGAATCCATCCTTGGCTGGGAAGAGCTGGAGCTGGAAGTGATCCGCGACGCGAAAAACAACATGATCACCGTCTGCTTTATCGAAAATATCGACCCGCTGGGTGTGCACACCGGCGACTCGTTCTGCTCGGCGCCCATGCTGACCATCTCGCAGGAGGCGCAGGATGAGCTGCAGCGGCAGGCGTATAAGATCGTGGAAGCCATCGAAGTGATCGGCGGCACCAATGTGCAGTTTGCGCACGATCCGGTCAGCGGCCGTATCGTTGTGATCGAGATCAATCCCCGTACCTCGCGCTCGTCGGCACTCGCCTCCAAAGCGACCGGTTTCCCGATCGCGCTGGTGTCCGCGATGCTCGCCAGCGGCTTGACGCTGGACGAGATCCCCTGCGGCAAATACGGCACGCTGGATAAATATGTGCCCTCCGGCGATTATATCGTTATCAAATTTGCCCGCTGGGCGTTTGAAAAATTCAAGGGCGTTGAAAACAAGCTGGGTACTCAGATGCGTGCCGTGGGCGAGGTCATGAGCATCGGCAAAACCTATAAAGAGGCGTTCCAAAAAGCCATCCGCAGCTTGGAAACCGGTCGCTATGGCTTGGGTGTTGCCCAATTCGCGGGCAAGAGCAAGCAGGAGCTGCTGGATATGCTGCGCGTGCCCACCAGTGAGCGCCAGTTCATTATGTACGAAGCGCTGCGTCAGGGCGCGACGGTGGACGAGCTGTACGAGCTGACCAAAATCAAGCACTATTTCATCGAGCAGATGAAAGCGCTGGTGGAGGAAGAGGAAGCGCTGAAGGCGTTCCACGGTCGTGTGCCGGACAAAGCCGCCCTGCGCCAGGCGAAGCTGGACGGCTTTGCTGACCGGTATCTGGCGGGGCTGTTGGATGTGCCGGAAGCGGACGTGCGTGCCGCGCGGCACCAGTACGGCATCGAGGAAGCGTGGGAAGGCATTCATGTCAGCGGTACCAAAGATGCCGCCTACTACTATTCCAGCTACCACATGAAGGACGAAAGCCCGGTCAACACCGACAAGCCCAAGATCATGATCCTGGGCGGCGGCCCCAACCGTATCGGTCAGGGTATCGAATTTGACTATTGCTGTGTCCACGCGTCGTTGGCACTGAAAAAGCTGGGTTTTGAAACCATTATTGTCAACTGCAACCCGGAGACTGTGTCCACCGACTACGACACCTCCGATAAGCTGTATTTCGAGCCGCTGACGCTGGAGGATGTGCTGAGCATCCACGAAAAAGAGAAGCCGGTGGGTGTGATCGCGCAGTTCGGCGGTCAGACCCCGCTGAATTTGGCAGCGGATCTGAAAAAAGCCGGTGTCAACATTCTGGGCACCACCCCCGAAACCATCGACCTGGCGGAGGATCGCGATCTGTTCCGCAACATGATGGACAAGCTGGGCATTCCGATGCCGGAATCCGGCATGGCGGTCACAGTGGACGATGCGCTCAAGATCGCGGGCGAGATCGGCTATCCGGTGATGGTGCGTCCCTCCTATGTGCTGGGTGGTCGCGGCATGGAAGTGGTGTACGACGCCGAAGCGCTGACCTACTATATGCAGCAGGCGGTGGGCGTGACTCCCGACCGTCCGATCCTGATCGACCGGTTCCTGCACCACGCGACCGAGTGTGAAGCTGACGCGATCAGCGACGGCGAGCATGTGTTTGTGCCGGCGGTGATGGAACATATCGAGCTGGCGGGTGTCCACTCGGGCGACTCCGCGTGCATCCTGCCCTCTAAGAACCTGACCGACGAGCAGGTCGCCACCATCAAAGAATACACCCGCCGGATCGCTGCGGAAATGCACGTGGTGGGTCTGATGAATATGCAGTACGCCATCGAGGACGGCAAGATCTATGTGCTGGAGGCCAACCCTCGCGCCTCGCGCACCGTGCCGCTGGTGTCCAAGGTTTGCAACATCCAGATGGTGCAGATCGCGACCGACATCATGACCGGTCATCTGACCGGTCGTCCGTCGCCGGTGCCGGGGCTGAAAGAGAAATCCTTCTCCCACTACGGCGTGAAAGAAGCGGTGTTCCCGTTCAATATGTTCCCCGAAGTGGACCCCGTTCTGGGGCCGGAGATGCGCTCCACCGGCGAGGTGCTGGGACTGGCTCCCACCGTGGGCGAAGCGTTCTACAAGGCGCAGGAAGCCACCAAGACCTGCATCCCGCTGAGCGGCACGGTGCTGCTGAGCGTCAACGACCGCGACAAAGCGGAGTTGGTGGATCTGGCCAAAGGCTTCCACGAGTGCGGCTTCCGCATTCTGGCGACCGCCGGCAGCTACGCGCTGATCCATGAAGCGGGCATTCCTGCCGAAAAGGTGTTCAAGCTGCAGGAGGGTCGTCCCAACATTCTGGATAAGATCACCAACGGCGAAATTGATCTGATCATCAACACGCCGGTCGGTAAGCAGAGCGCGACCGACGACAGCTACATCCGCAAAGCGGCGATCAAAAACCGCGTGTCGTACATGACCACCATGGCGGCGGCGCAGGCGACGGTCGAGGGCATCAAAGCGGTCAAGCGTCCGGAAAGCCTGGGCGTCAAATCGCTGCAGCAGTTCCACGCCGAGATCACCGATAAATAAGCGATTGCAACCGACAGGCTCTGGAACATGGTTTCAGAGCCTGTCTTTTCAAAAAGGAGGTTCCCATGCTGACCATACAAGCGCTGACCCCGCAGCAGGTCACGCAGATTTACCACCGGCATATGGTGCGCGATTTTCCGGCGGACGAGCTGAAACCGCTGGACAATATGCTGCCGCTGATGCGGCGGGGACTGTATCGCGGCTACGGCTTGTGGGAGGACGGCGCGCTGTGCGCGTATGCGCTGCTGATGACGGTGCCGGACGGTCGTGTGCCGCTGCTGGATTATCTGGCGGTGGTGTCTGACCGGCGGGATCATGGCTACGGCAGCCGCTTTTTGCAGCTGCTGAAAGCGGAGCTCGCCGACTATGACGGCATTGTACTGGAAGCGGAGGCAGTCGCATACGCTGTGGGTGGGGCGGATCGCGCCATCCGCACCCGGCGGCTGGCGTTTTACCACCGCAACGGGCTGCGCAGCACCAGCCTGCAAACCCATCTGTTTGGGGTAACGCTGTCCATTCTGTATCTGCCTTGCGGGCGCGATGTATCGGATGGACAGTTGTATTGTGAGCTGGACGCGCTGTATCGACGGATGTTCCCGGTGTGGTTGAGTCGGTACGCCTGTTTGTCCATGCGCCACGCGTAACAAGAGGAAAAGGCAAAAAATGTTTGCCGAACCCTCTTGTTCCCATAGGGCATTTTGTGCTATACTGGCGACAGAAACGCAGAATACGACAAAAACGGCGGTGCCGGATTCGCGCTGCCGCCGACATACGATTTTTGGTACCGAGGAGGAACGGTTATGTATTGTAAATACTGTGGTAAGGAAAACACCGGCGACGCCGTGTTCTGTTCCTTTTGCGGGAAACCGCTGAAAGACAACGCTCCCTCTGCCGGTCAGAAGACCTATGCGCCCCCTGTGCAGGACGGCTATACCGGTCCGGTCAATATGTGGGGCGAACCCATCGATGATCTGACCCGGGAATTCCACCCGGTCGAGGACATCCCCCAGCCGGCGGATGATATTTCCGCCACGCGGGTGGCACCCGCCATCACCGACCTGTCGTCCACCGAGGCGACGGGCGAAGCGCCGTCCGAACCGGAAGGGGAGGGCGCGCCGCAGCCGGGCGGCTTTTTCTCCCGCTTTAAGAATCCCAAGCTGGTGATCGGTGTGATCGTGGCGACTGGTGTGCTGCTGTTTGTGTTGATGCTTACGCTGGTGCTGACGCTGGTGATGCCGGGCAGCGATCCGGACGCGACCCCGCCCGACCAGTTCCTGTATACGGTGGAGGACGACCATGTCAGTATCCAAGCCTACATCGGCAAGGACAAAACCGTGGTGATCCCATCGCGCATCGAGCGCACCTCGGTCACCACCATTCTCGCCAACGCGTTCGCCAACCGCGATCTGCTGAGCGTGACCATCCCGAACAGCGTGACCTCTATCGCGGATACCGCGTTTGACGGCAACCCCGATTTGATCATCTACGGCCGCAAGGATTCTTACGCCAAGCTGTTTGCGGAAAAACACAATCTGACCTTTGCGTTGACCGGCAGCGCCACCTCGCGCACCGAAACGCTGACCACCGGTGACAACACCACCGCCGCGTCCAAGACGCTTCCGGCGCAGGATGAGCCGGAAACCACCACCACAACGGAGGAGGAAACCACCACCACGACGCGCCAGACGACCACCACCGCGCCGGAGGCGACCCATGCGCGCACCACTGCGCCGCCGCCCGCCACCGACCCCAACGCGTCGGCAGCCTCGCTGCTGGGCGAGAGCTTTAAGCAGGTCAAGGTGCGGCTGGGTAGCGATTACACCGCCAAGGTGGGCGGCTTGAGCTTCCCGCACCACTCGTTTGTGGAATTTGCCGGGCTGACCGGCGGTTCGCCGTCGGATACCAGCACGGTCAGCAGCGTGACCATCACCGAGGGGCACATCACCGAGGATGCCCGCATTGGTCATACCATGAGCCAGCTCAAGGCGATGATGCCTTCGTCGTCGGATTGGACGATCCAGGATAACCCCGGTGTGGGTGACCAGGCGAGCTTTACCATGACCTATGGCGGACGCACCATCAGCGTGGTTCTGTATTTTGACGGCACCGGCGACAGCGCCACCTGTATTCAGGCGTCTGTCAGCGCGGGCTGATGAGAAAAGCGGCTTTTGACAGAGTTTCTGCCAAAAGCCGCTTTTGTCGATTCCACCAAAACCAACCCCACTTTGGTTGTGAAAATTGACTTTGACACTGGCGGGAAAAAATGATAAAATAGCATCATTATGTCGATCGTGAAATAATGTGAAAAAGAGCAGGAGGCAGACAATATGGGTGGCTTTTTTGGCGTGGTATCCAAGGAGAGCTGTGTGTTCGATCTGTTTTTCGGAACAGACTATCATTCGCATCTGGGAACCCGGCGGGGCGGTATGGCGGTGTATGGCGAGAGCGGCTTTGACCGCGTGATCCACAACATCGAAAATTCGCCGTTCCGCACCAAGTTCGAGCGGGATGTGGAGCGCATGGAGGGCCATTTCGGCATCGGCTGCATTTCAGACAGCGAGCCGCAGCCCCTGACGGTGCGGTCGCATCTGGGCACCTACGCGATTACCACGGTCGGCCGCATCAACAATGTGGACGAGCTGACCCGCCTGTGCTACGAGCGCGGTCATATGCATTTTTTGGAGATGAGCAACGGCAACGTCAACCCCACCGAACTGGTGGCGGCGCTCATCAACCAGCGGGACAATCTGGTAGACGGCATCCGCTTTGCCCAAAGCGTGATCGACGGCTCCATGTCCATGCTGCTGCTGACCAAGGACGGCATCTACGCCGCCCGCGACCGGCTGGGACGTACCCCCATCATGATCGGTCAAAAAGAGAATGCCTACTGCGCTTCGTTTGAAAGCTTTGCCTATTTGAATTTGGGATACCACGCATACAAGGAGCTGGGCCCCAACGAGATCGTGTTTATGACACCGGATGGGGTGCAAACGCTGGCCGCCCCGCAGGAGGAAATGAAGATCTGTTCCTTCCTGTGGGTGTATTTCGGTTATCCCACCTCCACCTACGAGGGGGTCAATGTCGAAGAGATGCGCTATCGCTGCGGCGATATGCTGGCGGGTCGCGACAATGTCACGGTGGACGCGGTGGCGGGTGTGCCGGATTCGGGCACCGCGCATGCGGTGGGCTATGCCAATCGCTCGGGTGTGCCCTTCTCCCGCCCGTTCATCAAATACACCCCCACCTGGCCGCGCTCCTTCATGCCCACCCACCAAAGCCGCCGCGATCTGATCGCGCGTATGAAGCTGATCCCGGTGGATGCGCTGATCCGTGACAAGCGGCTGCTGCTGATCGATGACTCCATCGTGCGCGGCACCCAGCTGCGGGAAACCACCGAGTTTTTGTATAACAGCGGCGCCAAAGAGGTGCATGTCCGCCCGGCGTGCCCGCCCATTATGTTCGGCTGCAAATACCTCAACTTCTCTCGCTCCACATCGGATATGGATCTGATCGCCCGCCGGGTGATTGCCCAGCGCGAGGGGGATCAGGTGTCGCCGGAGGTGCTGGCGCAATACGCCAACCCCGAAACCCAGCAGTACAACGATATGGTGGCGGAGATCGGCAAGCAGCTCAATTTCACCTCGCTGCGGTTCCATCGGCTGGACGATATGATGGCATCCATCGGCATCGCCCCCTGCAAGCTGTGCACCTATTGCTGGAACGGTCAGGAATAAGAAATGCAAAAAAGCGCCCGCATCCGTCAGACATGGATGCGGGCGCTTTTGGGTGAACTCAGTAAATTGTAAAGGGGATCTCGGCTTTCAACCGGATGTCCGCCGACGGGTCCTCTTTTGTGGAAAGCTGTAAATAGGCGATGGCCTTGTAGTCACCTTTGGTCAGCTTGCCAGCCTCGTATTCGGCACTGCCGTCACTTCGGAGGGTGACCGGCTGCTTAGAATGCAGCACAGTGGAGTAGGATACATCGGCAAAGGCGCGGTTCAGCAGCGATTGACCGGAGGCATCGGCAATATCCACCAAGCAGAGTGGGTCGCTGTGCTGCACGGTGATGTCGGACTGATCACCGGTGTAGGTGTAGGTGACCGTCACATCCAGCAGCTGCCCCGGCTTCAGCTCGCTGGCTTTATACGCGCTTTGGGAAGAAGCGATGGTCAGCGTATAATCGCCATCGGTGGCGGTGTCGCTTTGCGGCTGGTTGGACGGCGTTGCCGAGCAACCCGCCAACATCCCACATGCCAATACAATACCAAATAATCTGCGCCATTTCATAAGCATACCTCCCAAATTTTATTCATTTCTGTTTTCGGTATCATTATAACACGCGGCAAAATCGCGTCAATGCATATACGGCGGATTTGTAGGAACGCATAAAGCAGGGGAGCCGTCGCTGTGCAATATGGCAAAAAAGAGGAACGCCCGCGGGCGTTCCTCTTTTTTGCGTGCCGATGACTATTTTTCATTGACGATCACCCAGTCGCGGTTTTCCTCCACGCTTTCGTCGCTGGGACGCGCCACATTGGTTTGGGGAAAGCGGCGATCCGGCTTTGTGATGGGCTGCATCGCGTAGGCGCCGGTGATCTTGCCTTTGGCTTTGTCCGCGCGCGTGTCCTGACGCAGGATGGCTTCCTGTTGTTTCTTTTGCTGCTGCTTTTCGTCCATGATGAATCCCTCTTTTCGGAATTAGTATGCACCGCGTAACCGCCGCTTATGCATCGCTTGCCGCCGCAGCAGGGGAGCAAAACGACTCGGCAAACGCCGTGTGCAGCCGACAATATATAGCAACGCCGCCTAGCGTTTCTTATTGGCAAAAATGCAAGCAAGTTGGGCGGAACCGGACGGCGAATCGCTGTTTTTTGCCGAAATAAAGAAAAAAGGTCGTCAAATCGCAAAAAACGATTGACAACCGTATGACTCTATGGTATGATAAATTCCTGTATCGCACAGTGGGGCTCTATGCCTATTCTGGTGACATCATAGCACATAACCCCGCAAATGGCAAGAGGGTTTTGCAAACTTTTTGCCGACCGGCCAAAGCCCCGCTTTTGGTATGGCGGAGAATGAAATTTCGGAAACAGGAGTGAACGCGGATGGTGAACATTAAACCGGTAAAACTGGGAAACAACACCCGTATGAGCTTTGCGAAGATCAATGAGGTCTTGGAAATGCCCAACCTCATCGAAATTCAGAAAAACTCGTACAAGTGGTTCCTGGAAAAAGGGCTGAAAGAGGTATTCAACGATTCGACCTCGATCACCGACTACACCGGCAATCTGGTACTGGAGTTCGTGGATTATCGTTTGGACGAAAATCCGAAATATTCCGTGGAGGAATGCAAGGTGCGGGACGTCACCTATGCGGCGCCTCTGCGTGTCCGTGCTCGTCTTATCAATAAAGAGACCGGCGAGATCAAGGAATCCGAAGTGTTTATGGGCGATTTCCCGCTCATGACCGAAAGCGGCACCTTTGTTATCAACGGTGCCGAGCGTGTCATTGTATCCCAGCTGGTGCGTTCGCCCGGCGTGTACTATGGCATGAGCTACGATTCCACCGGCAAAAAGCTGTTCACCTCGACGGTGATCCCCAACCGCGGCGCGTGGCTGGAATATGAAACCGATTTTTCCGATATTTTCTATGTTCGTATTGATAAAAACCGCAAAATGCCGGTGACGGTGCTGCTGCGGGCGCTGGGCTTGGGCAGCGACGCCGAAATTCTCGATTTCTTCGGGGATGACGAGCGGATGCACGCCACCATCGAAAAAGATATTACCAAAAACACCGAGGAAGCGCTGCTGGAAGTGTACCGCAAGCTGCGCCCCGGCGAGCCGCTGACGCTGGAAAATTCGCAGCAGCATTTGGAGGGTCTGTTCTTTGACCCCCGCCGCTACGACCTCTCCCGCGTGGGTCGCTATAAATACAACAAAAAACTGGGCTTGTCCAACCGTCTGGCGGGCTGCACCCTCAGCCGCCCGGTCGTCAATCCCTCTACCGGCGAGCTGATGGCGGAGGCCGGCGAGCTGATCGACCGCGCCCGCGCCATGGAAATGGAAGATGCCGGTGTGACTGTCGCGTATGTCACGGTGGAAACCCACGGCGGCGAAACCCGCGAGGTCAAGATCATCACCAACGGCATGGTGGACATTCATAAATATGTGAACTTCGATGTGGAAGAGCTGGGCATCAACGAGCGGGTGTCTTTCGCGGTGCTGCAGGAGATTCTGGAGCAGAACGAGGACGAAGAGTCGCTGAAAGAAGCGATCCGCGCCCGCGCTGGCGATCTGATCCCCAACCACATCACGGTGGACGACATCTTCGCGTCGGTCAACTATGTCAACTGCCTCGCGTTCGACATCGGCACCACCGATGACATCGACCACTTGGGCAACCGTCGCATCCGCTCGGTGGGCGAGCTGCTGCAGAACCAGTTCCGCATCGGCTTCTCCCGTATGGAGCGCGTGATCCGTGAGCGTATGACCCTGCAGGCGCAGGATATGGATGTCATCACGCCCCAGGCGCTGATCAACATCCGCCCGGTGGTGGCGGCGATCAAAGAGTTCTTCGGCTCCTCTCCACTGTCGCAGTTTATGGATCAGACCAACCCGCTGGCGGAGCTGACCCACAAGCGCCGTCTGTCGGCTCTGGGCCCCGGCGGTTTGTCGCGTGACCGCGCCGGATTCGAGGTGCGTGACGTTCACTACAGCCACTACGGCCGTATGTGTCCTATCGAAACGCCCGAAGGTCCCAACATCGGCTTGATCTCGTATCTTGCCACCTTCGCGCGGATCAATGAATATGGCTTTATCGAAGCACCGTTCCGCCGGGTGGACAAAGAAACCGGTGTCGTAACCGACGAAGTGGTGTATATGCCCGCCGATGTGGAGGATGACTTCATTGTGGCGCAGGCGAACGAACCGCTGGACGAAGACGGTCATTTCGTGCGTGAGCGCGTCAACGCCCGTCACCGCAGCGAGTTTTTGGAAATCGACCGTTCCCGCATCGATTACATGGACGTTTCGCCGAAGATGGTTGTCTCGGTCGCGACCGCGATGATCCCCTTCCTGGAAAACGACGATGCCAACCGCGCATTGATGGGTTCCAACATGCAGCGGCAGGCGGTGCCGCTGCTGAAAACCGAATCGCCCATTGTCGGTACCGGTATGGAATACAAAGCCGGTGTGGACTCCGGCGTGGCGGTGCTGGCGAAAGAAGCCGGTACGGTGGTGTCCGTGTCGGCGGATCGCGTGATGATCAAACGCGATTCCGACGGTTCGATCGATACCTACAAGCTGATCAAATTCATGCGTTCCAACCAGGGCACCTGTAATAACCAGCGCCCGGTGGTGTCGCATGGCCAGCATGTGATCAAAGGCGAAGTGGTGGCGGATGGTCCGTCCACCAGCAACGGCGAAATCTCGCTGGGTAAAAACGTGCTGATCGGCTTTATGACCTGGGAAGGTTACAACTACGAAGACGCCGTCCTCATCAACGAAAAAGTGGTGCGGGACGATGTGTTTACCTCCATCCATGTGGAGGAATATGAGATTGAATCCCGTGACACCAAGCTGGGGCCGGAGGAGATCACCCGCGATATCCCCAACGTGGGCGAGGACGCGCTGAAAGATCTGGACGAGCGCGGTATCATCCACATCGGTGCCGAGGTGCGGTCGGGCGACATTCTGGTCGGTAAGGTCACCCCCAAGGGCGAAACCGAGCTGACCGCCGAGGAACGCCTGCTGCGTGCCATCTTTGGTGAAAAAGCGCGCGAAGTGCGCGACACCTCGCTGCGTGTGCCGCACGGTGAGTACGGCATCATCGTGGATGTGAAGGTGTTCACCCGCGAAAACTGCGACGAGCTCAGCCCCGGTGTCAACATGATCGTCCGCTGCTACATTGCGCAAAAGCGGAAGATCAGCGTCGGCGATAAGATGGCGGGTCGCCACGGTAATAAGGGCGTTGTGTCCCGCATCCTGCCCAGCGAGGATATGCCGTTCCTGCCGGATGGTCGTCCGCTGGACATCGTGCTGAACCCCTTGGGCGTGCCGTCGCGTATGAACATCGGTCAGGTGCTGGAAGTGCACCTGGGCTATGCGGCTGCGGCGCTCGGCTTTAAGATCATGACGCCGGTTTTTGACGGCGCGCATGAGCAGGATATTCAGGAGCTGCTGGAGCAGGCGGGCAAACGCCGCGACGGCAAAACCGAGCTGTATGACGGTCGTACCGGTGAGAAATTCGACAACCCGGTCACCGTGGGTTACATGTACTTCCTGAAATTGCACCATCTGGTTGACGATAAGATCCACGCGCGTTCCACCGGTCCCTACTCGCTGGTGACGCAGCAGCCTCTGGGCGGTAAAGCCCAGTTCGGCGGCCAGCGTTTCGGCGAAATGGAGGTGTGGGCGCTGGAAGCGTACGGCGCCGCTTACACGCTGCAGGAGATCCTGACCGTGAAGTCGGACGATGTGGTGGGTCGTGTCAAGACCTACGAAGCCATTGTCAAGGGTCAGAATGTGCCGCAGTCGGGTGTGCCGGAATCCTTCAAGGTTCTGATCAAAGAGCTGCAGTCGCTGGGTCTGGACATCAAGGTGCTGGATAAGAACAAAGAAGAGATCGACCTGAAGCAGACCTTCGATGATGACGACGACATCAACATGGTGCCGTCCGATGATCAGGCGTTCCAGGAAGTGACCGACGAAAGCGAACTGGTCGGTTACGGCGTGGAAGAGCCGGATCCCGACGAGCTGCTGGCTGATGTCGATGTGTTTGACGAGTTCGACGGCGACGCGTCGGACGACGATGAGCTGTAAGAGGGGAGGAACAACAGATGGAATTTAATGTTTTCGATTCGATCAAAATCGGTCTGGCCTCTCCGGATCAGATTCGTGAGTGGTCTTACGGCGAAGTCAAAAAACCCGAAACCATCAACTACCGCACGCTGAAACCCGAACGCGACGGCCTGTTCTGTGAGCGTATCTTTGGACCGACCAAGGACTGGGAGTGCCACTGCGGTAAATACAAGCGTATCCGCTATAAGGGCAAGATCTGCGACCGCTGCGGCGTTGAGGTCACCCGTGCCAAAGTGCGCCGCGAGCGTATGGGTCATATTGAGCTGGCCGCGCCGGTGTCGCACATCTGGTACTTCAAGGGTATTCCGTCCCGCATGGGTCTGTTGCTGGATCTGTCCCCCCGTCTGCTGGAGCAGGTGCTGTATTTCGCCTCGTACATCGTGGTGGATCCGGGCAGCACCCCGCTGACCAAACAGCAGATCCTCAGCGAAAAAGACTATCGCGATATGCGCGAAAAATACGAGGATGATTTTGACGCCGGCATGGGCGCCGAATACATCAAAAAGCTGCTGGCCGAGCTGGATATGGAAAAACTGTCAGCCGAGCTGAAAGAGGAACTGGAAACCGCCACCGGTCAAAAGCGGGCGCGCCTGCTGAAACGGCTGGAAGTGGTGGAATCTTTCCGCCTGTCGGGCAACCGCCCCGAATGGATGATTCTGGATGTGGTGCCGGTGATTCCGCCGGATATCCGCCCCATGGTGCAGCTGGACGGCGGTCGTTTTGCGACCTCCGACCTGAACGATCTGTATCGCCGGGTCATCAACCGTAACAATCGTCTGAAACGCCTGCTGGAGCTGGGCGCGCCGGACATCATCGTCCGCAACGAAAAGCGTATGCTGCAGGAAGCGGTGGACGCGCTGATCGACAACGGCCGCCGCGGTCGTCCGGTCACCGGTCCCAACAACCGCCCGCTGAAATCGCTGTCGGATATGTTGAAAGGTAAACAGGGTCGTTTCCGTCAGAACCTGCTGGGTAAGCGCGTTGACTACTCCGGTCGTTCGGTTATCGTTGTCGGTCCCGAGCTGAAGATGTACCAGTGCGGTCTGCCCAAAGAGATGGCGCTGGAGCTGTTCAAACCGTTTGTGATGAAGCGTTTGGTGGAAACTGGTGCCGCCGGCAACATCAAATCCGCCCGCAAAATGGTGGAGCGTGTCCGCCCCGAGGTGTGGGATGCGCTGGAAATCGTTATCAAAGACCATCCGGTCATGCTGAACCGTGCGCCTACGCTGCACCGTCTGGGCATCCAGGCGTTCGAGCCGGTGCTGGTGGAAGGCCGCGCGATCAAACTGCACCCGTTGGTGTGTACCGCGTTTAACGCCGACTTCGACGGCGACCAGATGGCTGTTCACGTGCCGCTGTCTGCCGAAGCGCAGGCAGAAGCGCGCTTCCTGATGCTGGCGGCGGGCAACCTGCTGAAACCGTCGGATGGCCGCCCGGTGGCGGTGCCGACGCAGGATATGGTGCTGGGTTCCTATTACCTGACTATTGACAAGCCCGGCGAAGACGGCGAGGGCAAGGTGTTCCGCAACGAGGACGAAGCGATGATGGCGTATGACAGCAAGGTCATTGGGCTGCACGCCAAAATCAAGGTGCGCCGCACGCTGGAAATCGACGGTGTGCCGCAGCAGAAGCTGGTGGAAACCACCATCGGCCGCATCATCTTCAACCGTCCCATCCCGCAGGATCTGGGCTTTGTGGATCGTTCGATCCCCGGCAACGAGTTTCTGTATGAAATCGACTTCAAAGTCGGCAAAAAGCAGCTGTCCACCATCATCGAAAAATGCATCAAGGTTCATGGCGCGGCGCGCACTTCCGAGGTGCTGGATGCGGTGAAGGCGCAGGGCTACAAATATTCCACCCGCGGTGCGTTGACTGTGGCGGTTATCGATGCCGCCATCCCGCCGCAGAAGAAAGACTTGATCGCGCAGGCGGAAGCCAAGGTGGATAACATCACCGAAATGTTCAATCAGGGCTTGCTCAGCGACGAAGAGCGGTATCGCGGTGTTATCAGCACCTGGAACGAAACCACTAACCTGGTTACTCAGGCGCTGAACGACAACATGGATCCTTACAACCCCATCTTCATGATGTCCGACTCCGGTGCGCGTGGTTCTATCAGCCAGATCCGTCAGTTGGCGGGTATGCGCGGTCTGATCGCGAACACCTCCGGTCGTACCATCGAGGTTCCCATCCGTGCGAACTATCGTGAAGGCTTGAACATCTTGGAGTACTTCATCTCCTCTCGTGGCGCGCGGAAAGGCTTGGCGGATACCGCTCTGCGTACCGCTGACTCGGGTTACCTGACCCGCCGTCTGGTGGACGTGGCGCAGGATGTTATCATCCGCGAGGAAGACTGCGGCACCCACGAGGGTATCGAAGTATATGATATCAAAGACGGCAAGGAAATGATCGAGCCGTTGACCGAGCGTCTGGTGGGTCGCTATCTGTCGGATGACTTTGTGGATCCGCAGACCGGCGAAGTGGTTGTCAGTCGCGATGTCATGATGGGCGATAAAGAAGCGGATCTGCTGGTCAACAAATACGGTGTGACCCGCATCAAGATTCGTTCGGTGCTGACCTGCGGTGCGAAACACGGCGTGTGCGCCCGCTGCTACGGCGCCAACCTGGCGACCACCGGTCCGGTGTCCATCGGCGAAGCGGTGGGTACCATCGCGGCGCAGTCCATCGGTGAGCCGGGTACCCAGTTGACCATGCGTACCTTCCACACCGGCGGTATCGCGTCCGGCGAAGATATTACCCAGGGTCTGCCCCGCGTTGAAGAACTGTTCGAAGGCCGTAAACCCAAGCACCTCGCTATCATCAGTGAGATCGACGGTACGATCCGGCTGGGCGAAGAGAAGAAAAAGCGCGTGGTGTATGTCACCGATAACACCGACGGCAACATCGACGAGCGCAGCTATCCGGTGCCGTATGGCTCCCGTATTCGGGTGCAGGACGGCGATGTCGTGAAGAAGGGCGATCGTCTGACCGAAGGTTCCATCAACCCGCACGACATTCTGGCGGTCAGCGGTCCGCAGGCTGTCCAGAACTACCTGATCCAGGAAGTGCAGCGCACCTACCGGATGCAGGGCGTGGATATCAACGATAAACACGTGGAGGTTATCGTGCGCCAGATGATGCGCAAGGTCAAGGTGGACGATGCCGGCGATACCTATCTGCTGGCGGGTGCCATGATCTCGCGCCCCGAATTCGATGCCGAAAACGCGCGTGTGCGCGAGCGCATTGAAAACGGCGAGATCCAGCTGCGCGAAGCGACCTGCTCGCCGGTGCTGCTGGGTATCACCAAAGCGTCGTTGGCGACCGACAGCTTCCTGTCGGCAGCGTCCTTCCAGGAAACCACCCGCGTGCTGACCGAAGCCGCGATCAAGGGCAAGGTTGACCCGCTGATGGGCTTGAAGGAGAACGTCATCATCGGTAAGCTGATCCCCGCCGGTACCGGTATGCAGGTGTACAACCGGGTCGAGCCGGTCAACACCCATGCCAGCAGCAACGATCCGTATGTGACCGCGCTGCGCAGCATGCTGGAAGATCAGGACGAACCCGATCTGATCGTCGAAGACGACGACACCGAAGAATAAGACCAAAAGCGGCGATGCTCCTTATCGGGCATCGTCGCTTTTCTGTGTGTAAAAACGGACAAAGCATTCGCTTTGTCCGTTTTTTTATGAACGCGGGGCAGACGAGGGCAACAGCCGGCGCTTGCGCCAGCCGTAATACCCATATCCCACCGCATCTGCCAGTCCCCAACCGATGGGGATCGCGATCCAAATGCCAAATTCGCCCAGCGGAGCCGCCAGCGCATAGGCGAGCGCGACCCGCGTGCCCAGCGAGATCACCGTCAGCACCACCGACATACCCGGTCGCTCCACCGCACGGTAAAAGCCATACAGCAAAAACAAACAACCGATACCGGCGTAAAATGCGCCCTCCACCCGCAAATATTGCACGCCGGACGCGAGCACCGCGGTTTCCTTGGCGCTGACGAACAGGCGCATCAGCGGTTCGGCAAACCCGCATACCAGCGCCGATATCACCACCGAGAACCCGATGCTGCAAGCGGTCGCTTTGCGAAAACCCTCCCGCAGCCGCGCGGTTTGTCCCGCTCCGTAATTTTGCGCTACAAAGGTGGAAAATGCGTTGCCAAAATCCTGCACCGGCAGATAGGCGAAGGTGTCGATCTTGACCGCCGCGGCAAAAGCCGCCATAGTCACCGCGCCGAAGCTGTCCACCAGCCGTTGAATCAACAGGATACCGAAATTCATGGTGGATTGCTGCACACAGGTGAGCAGTGACAGGTCGCCGATCTGGCGCAGAATGGCTCGGTTGAGATGGAAATGTCGCCGCCGCGGCAAATACACGCGCAGATGGCGCAGCGTATATATCAGCAGCCCGATCGCGGACACATATTGCGCGATCACCGTGGCAATTGCCGCTCCCGCGATGCCCATGCCGAGCACCGGCACAAACAGCAGATCCAGCCCGATATTCAGTACCGCCGCAGTGCCCAAAAACCACAACGGTGCCACCGAGTTGCCCACCGCCCGCAGCAAACACGCCAGAAAATTGTATAGCGAGGTTGCCACCAACCCCGCAAACACGATGCCGAGATAGTCGCGCATCGCACCGTATAGCTCGTGCGGAATCTGCAAAAAGCGGAACAGCGGCTCCATTCCGGCATAAACGGCGGCGTTGACCACCAGCGTGACTGCCAAAATCAGCCCGGCGGCGTGCGCCACCGCGCAGCGCAGCGATTCGCGGTCATCCTTGCCGAAATAGATGGAAAACAACGCGCCCGCGCCCATGGACAACCCCAAAAACACCGAGGTCAAAAAGGTCATCAGCGTATAGGCGGAGCCAACCGCCGCCAGCGCGTTTTTGCCCAGCACCTGTCCGACGATCAGCGTGTCGGCAATGTTGTAAAACTGCTGGAGCAGATTGCCCGCGATCATCGGCAGCGCAAACAGCACCAGCCCCTTGGACACGCTCCCTTTGGTCAAATCACGAACCATGATGTTCACATTCCTTTGTCACCACATAGCGGGTGTGCGGCATATCCACGCCGCGATAGTGCTTTGTCCAGTGATCCTGCGCGGTCATACCCACGCGCTGTGCGACCCGCTGCGAGGCGGTGTTGGTGTCGCGGATGATGGAACAAACCTCGTCCGTGTGCAGTTTGTCGAACGCATAGCGCTTGCAGGCTTGTGCCGCCTCGGTGGCGTAGCCATGGTGCCACGCCGAGTGGCGCAGAAGATAGCCGATTTCCAGCACCTGTTGCTGTTTCCATGGCTGCATCGTTAACCCGCATTGTCCGATCATCTCGCCGGTTTGGCGGAGTACCATCGCCCACAGCCCAAACTCCCATTGCGCATACCGTGCCAGCTGGCGATCCAGCCATTCCTGCACTTCCTTATCGGTGAACGCCCCCTCGTAGGCGTACATCACCGCCGGATCCTGCAAAATAGCGCACAGCGGCTTAAAATCACTTTGCTCCATGCGGCGCAAAACCAGCCGCTCGGTTTGTAAAATCATTGCATCCTCCTGAAACAAGACGAACGGAGCCTACCCGCCGTTATTTTAACTGCTTCAGCAGCTCCAACAGCACCTCGAAAAGGGTGCCGGTGGAAGAAATGCTGAGCTTTTCGCCGGTGGTATGTACGCCCATCATCGCCGGACCCACCGAGATGCAGTCCAGCCCGTCCATCGCCGAGGCAAACACGCCACATTCCAGCCCCGCGTGGATCGCTGCAACCTCCGGCTGTCGACCGGTGCGCGCGGCGTATACTTGGCAATACAGCTCTTGCAGACGGGAATTGTCCCGAAATTCCCATGGCGGGTAGTATCCGGTGGTTTCGTGCGCGATCGACAGCGCGTCCAGCAGGGCGCACAGCCGCCGCTCCAGATACCGCTGGGCACTTTTCTTGTTGCTGCGCAGCGAAAAGCCCAGCGTCAGCGCATCGTCCCCGGTTTTCAGAATGCCCAGATTCAGCGAGGTTTCCACCAGCCCCTCGATCTCGGCGCTCATCTGCATCACACCGTTCGGCACGCACAGCAGCGCGCACAGCAGCTTGTCCTGCGTCGCCCGATCCCAAACTGTGTACCGGGCGGCATCACCGATCGTGATCTCCGGTGCAAAATCCGGTTCGCGGTGGCTGATCTCGCTTTGGATGGTATCCAGACACCCTTGCGCCGCCGCCCGGAACGCCTCGACATCCTCGACGCACAGCTCGGCGGTGCAGCAAGGTGGAATAGCGTTGGTTTTGTCGCCGCCGTCCAGCCGGATGATATCAAAATCGCACCGGCCGCGGAGCTCGTCCAGTATCCGACCGGTCAGCAGATCAGCGTTGATTCGCCCGCTGTTAATTTCTGTTCCCGAATGACCGCCCTGCAGCCCTTTGACCGCCAGCGTCACGCGGGTGCCCTGCTTGGTTTGATAGGCGAGGGGAAGGGTGGCGGTGACATCCGCGCCGCCGGCGCAGGATACCGTGACGGTGCCCTCCTCCTCCGAGTCGATGTTGATCATTTGGCGGCCTGTCAGCACGCTCATGTCCAGCTCCATCGCGCCCAGCATACCGATTTCCTCGTCGGCGGTGAACACCGCTTCGATCGGCGGATGAGCATAGCAGTTACTTTCCAAAATGGCAAGAATCATCGCCACGGCGATGCCGTTGTCTGCTCCCAGTGTGGTGTCGCGGGCTTTGACAAAGTCGCCGTCTACATACAGATCGATCCCATCTTTTTCAAAGTCGATGGCGCAGCCATCCACCTTTTGGCACACCATATCGAGATGCCCTTGCAAAATGACGGGCGCGGCGTGTTCGTATCCGGCGGTGCCGTCTTTGAACAGAATCACATTGTTCGCTTTGTCGCGGATGCACCGCAGATGGTGCTCGCTTGCGAACGCTTCGCAAAACGCAGCGATCCCGTCGCGGTTGCCGGAGCCGCGCGGAATAGCGCTGAGCTGTTCAAAATAATAAAATACGCGCGATGGCTGCAGTTGTTCCAGCTTGGACATGACCATTCCTCCTGAAAATGTGGTGTGGATCAGCGCTGGGGATAGCCCAGGCAATAGGGCGTGCCGTTGAGAGCGTGGGTGTAAATGAGTGGCATCGGATGGCAGCACTCGGTGCCGGCTGCTTCATAGCATTCCTCCGGTGTGACCTCCCGCCCGAGAATAGGACAGACCACGCGGCACGACGGGGGCGTGAATCTTTTGCAAATAGCCTTGGTGACGCTCGCCGGATAGAGGGCGTAGTTCCGGCGACTTTGCGCCACCCAGACTACCTCGGCAATGGTTTCCTTGCCTTTTTCTCCAACGGGAACCACCACCTTGTCACCCACCCGCACGAAAAGCCCACCGGTCAGATAACTGTACGGATGACCGGTGCCATCAAACAATACCCCGCAAAGGGAGGATACCCCCTCGCGGGTGTCCGGCTGTAACGGATCCGGTGCCGGTTCCACCGGCACCGGCGGTGGGGTTTCCGGCAGAGGAATGTCCGCTATCTCCCTTTGAAAATCGGGGCTTTCGCCACGAATGTCGGCGGCTGCCTGGTCATCCGTATTCCACGCTTCTTTCGCGGTGCGAATGGTCTCTTCCAATGCCGCGACATAGTCTTCTTTGGATTCAAAATCGTCGGGAGTGAACGATTCTCGAAAAAGATCATCACACTCTTCCCGCCACTCGTCTTGGGCGTCCTCCACCGCCTCCAAATATTCGTCCTCGGTGTCGTAAAGGTCCGGGTCAACGCCCATCGACGGGTTATCCCGATAGGGCGCCTTCCATGCTTCGCGCGCCTGCTCCAGCGCCTTTTCGTATTCCTCCTCGGACGAGAAATCTTGGGGATCCAGATCATAATCCGACCCATCCTCGCAAAAATCCCGCCAATCGTCGTCTTCGTCGTAGAGGTCGGCATCCCCCCGTAAGTTGTCCAAGGCGTCGTTGACGACCTTGTACCCGATCAAAGCTTCGCCCAAGTCAATGCTGCCGTCGCCGTTAAAATCAAACATATCGTCCCATCCCATGCGGGGTTCCTCCTTATCGTTGAATACAATAAAAAAATCCCGATCACAAAAGCAATCGGGAGGAAAAAGACAGTACAGTTGATATACTTTTGCGGCTTTTGTTCATATAAAACACCGTCCATGTTTCATTATACTTTCTAAAATAAAAAAAGCAAGGCAAAGCCTTGCAAAAATCGACAGCGGAAAATAATGAAAAGAGAAGAGCAAAAAAAGCAAAAAATCGACAAACATCTTGCGATGCTTGTCGATTTTTGGTGGGGGAAGGTGGATTCGAACCACCGAAGTCAGTGACAACAGATTTACAGTCTGCCCCCTTTGGCCGCTCGGGAATTCCCCCATGTCGAACAGCAGGACTAACTATACCACAAACTTCGCCGCGTGTCAAGAATAAAATCGTATTTTTTCTAAAAGAAAAACGCGCTTTGTCCGTGCGGCCGATGACGTTTCTATATGGTCGGTTATTCTTCTTTAGTGCGTCCCCATCGGCAGGGGAGGCGACCGTCCAACGCGGCAATCACGGTGGCGGGCGCTGCATCCGGCAGCTCCAGCCATGCGGCGGCATCCGTCAGCTGATGCAGATAGTGCGCGTCCGAGCTGCACAGCAGCGGCAGCCCCTCGATAGCGGGGTACGCTGCCCGCATCGCTGCCACATCGCCCTCTGCGGTAATCTCGACCGCGGGGAAGCCCGGCGGAATATCACCCAGCGCGGCGGGCACACTGTACGAATCGCGGTCGATATGCGCCGGAAAGGCGGTGCCGCCGTGGGTGCGCGCCAGCGGCAGTACATGTTCCAGTGATAATCCGGTGGCGGTCAACAGCAGCACCGGTTCAGTGCCCACCAGCTCATCCCGGGCGTTCAGCCGCTGCTGTTCACCGAAAATGTCCGGGCGGTTGGCGATGTCCGGGCGGTGGCGCACCACCTCCTGCTCAAATGCCTGCGCGGCAGACAAAGCGGGGAACAGGCACACCACATGAATTTCCTCCGCGGTGCAAAGCTCCATGCCGGGCAGCACCGTCAATCCCGCGGCTTGCCCCACCTCCATCACCGCGGCGCAGTTGCCGCAGGTGTTGTGGTCGGTTACCGCGAGAATGTCCAGTCCGCATAGCTGCGCCATACCGACGACGTTGTTCGGTGTCATATCCGCATCGCCGCAGGGGGACAGCGCCGTGTGAATGTGCATATCGTAGTAATAGCGCAAACGACCGCCCCCTTATATACTAATACTATTTATTCGCCCAACAGGCGACCGAGCGCCACCGCCAGCCGGTAGATAGATTGCCCGCTTTGCAGTATCGTCACGCCTTGGGCTTCCGCTTTTTCGCGGGCGGCATCGTCCAGCGGCGCATCCTCTGCCAGCACCACGCACGCGACATCCGCCAGCACCGCCACCGCCACCGCGTTCACATTGCCCATCACGGTGATCCATGCCGAATCCGGCAACGCGCGCCCCATCACCCAGCTTAGCAGATCGCCGCAGCTGCCGCCGGTGACCAGACGGGACAAATCGCCTTCCACCAGCACCCGCAGCTCCAGCGCTTGTATCAAATCATGTATCGTCATGGTTATCCCTCAATGTAGACAGTTGTTTGGCAATGCGCTGGATCTCCTGCCGCATCAAAAAGATGCAATCGGTATCCCGCGCCAATCCTTTGGCGACATCCTCCGCCAGTGCCCGACAGGTGGGCGCGCCGCACGCGCCGCAATCCAGCTTTGGCAAACGGTCGCCGATGTCGTCCGCTTCCTGCATCAGCCGCATCGCTTCGGTCACGTTGTCCGCCAGCTTCATCACCGGCGAATACTCCAGCGGGTGCACCCAATCCATACAGGCGGTGGAACCGGCATCCGACAGCCGGTTGCAGGATACCGGCAGATATTTGCGCAGCCGCTTGATCCGTGCCCGCGCGGCATAGCCGTTTTCGGCGGTGAAAATGCCGCCGACACACCCGCCTGCGCACGCGTTCAGCTCGATAAAATCCAGCTCCTGTAGCTTTTCATCCTCCAGCTCTTCCAACACCTTGATCACGTTGTCGATGCCGTCCGCTGCCAGATGATTTTCGTTCAGCAACCCTGCCGCCTCGCCGCCGATATACGACCAGCTCACCCCGATGATGCCGGAATGGGACAGCGGCGCGGTTTGCTCCAGCTTGTTCATTTTGCCCAGCAGCGCCGGATAGATATCGCTGATCGCCAACACGCCATCCACCTCGGACGAATCAATGCCGATGGGGCTGCGTGCGTCGGTCACCTTGGCGGCACAGGGCGAAATAAAGAACACGCCGATTTGTTCGGGTGCCAGCCCGCTGTTGGCGACGGCCTGTCGGCGCGCCAGCATGGCGGCCACCTCCATCGGTGATTTCAGCGGCAGTACATGATCGCACAAATCGGGAAACCGCACCCGAATCAACCGTACCACCGCCGGACAGGCCGAGCTGATGACCGGCTTTTTCAGCTTGCCATCGTTCATCAGCATCCGGGTCGCGTCCGACACGATTTCGGCAGCGCGCGACACCTCGAATACCTCGTCAAATCCCAGCGCCTGCAATCCGGTCAGTACCACGTCAATATCGTCCAGCCGGTTGAACTGACCGTACAAAGCGGGGGCGGGCAGCGCCACGGTATAGGCAAATTCCTTGCATTTGTCCAGCGTGTCGTGTCGCGCCTTTTTGGCGTGGTGCGGGCACACGCGGATGCACTCGCCGCAGTCGATGCAGCGTTCGGTCATGATCTGCGCTTTGCCGCCCCGCACACGAATGGCCTGGGTGGGACAGCGTTTGATGCAGTTGGTACACCCCACACACTTGTTTTTGTCCAGCGTGACGGAGTGAAAATATCGTTCCATAAACGGACACTCCTCCATGTTCCCGCTGCCGGGGGCAGCGGGGTCCACTGTTTACGCCACGGTAACCGCCATGGTCATGCAGGTGCCTTGCCCAATGGCGGTGTCGATCTGCAATTGATCGGTGTATTTTTTAATGTTCGGCAGCCCCATACCGGCGCCGAATCCGAGCGACCGCACCTGGTCGGGAGCGGTGGACCAGCCCTCCTGCATCGCCTGGTCGATATCCGGAATACCGGGGCCGTGATCGGTCAGCACCATCACGATGCGATCTGGCTGAATATCAATATCCGCCTCGCCGCCGCCGGCGTGGATGACCATGTTGATCTCGGCTTCGTACATCGCGATTGCCACCCGGCGAATGACCTGGGCGTCAAACCCCAGTTGTTTCAGCTTGGATTTCACCGCGCCGGAAGCCGCGCCCGCTTGGGTAAAATCGTCCCCGGGGACGACATAATGCAAATGAATCCCCATGTTGCTTATCCTCCCGCCGTCAGCTGTCTTCGCCGCCGCTGAGTCCGCCGGCATACAGCAGCCCGCAGGCGGTGAACATACGCAGCGGTGTGGTCATCAGCACAATGCCGCGCTCTTCTGCCAGCGCGATCATATCCGGCGACGGCTCTTTGCCGCGCACGAACACGATACAGACCATATCCATCATTTCCGCGGTGCGGATCACCTGTGGATTGACCAGCCCCGTGAGCAGCACCGACTGGTCTTTCACAAACGCCAGCACGTCGCTCATCATATCGCTGCCGCAGGCGTTATGGACCTCGGTTTGGCGTTTTTCGTCGCCGCACACCAGCTCGGCGCGCAAAATACGCCGGACATCTTCCACCGTCATCATAGCTTTTGTCCTTTCTTGTGCAAAGTTTTTTGATAAATTAACCATATTATATCGTTTCCTCGTTTGAAATGCAAGCAAAATTACAAATTGCCGGTGGGCGACACCGGAAATTTTTTTGAAATTCTGTGCAATTGCACATTGACTATCTTTCGTCAAAAGAGTACAATATTACCAATTAACAAATTCCCAAGTATTTGATGGAGGTTTTGGTTATGGCAAGAGTGTACAATTTTTCGGCGGGTCCTTCGATGCTGCCGGAAAAGGTTTTGCAGACGGCGGCAGCAGAAATGTTGGATTACAAGGGCTCCGGCCAGTCGGTTATGGAAATGTCCCACCGTTCCAAAGTGTATGACGGGATCATCAAAGAATGCGAAGCGCTGCTGCGCGAAGTGATGAACATTCCGGATAACTATAAGGTGCTGTTCCTGCAGGGCGGCGCGTCGTCCCAGTTCGCGATGGTGCCGCTGAACCTGATGACCGGCAGCGGCAAAGCCGACTATGTGTTGACCGGCCAGTGGGCGACCAAAGCGTATAAAGAAGCGGCGCGCTATGGCGAAGCCAATGTGGTGGCGAGCTCCAAGGATAAGACCTTCTCCTATATCCCGAAACTGGATCCGGCTACCTTCACCAAGGATGCCGACTATTTCCACATCTGCATGAACAACACCATCTACGGCACCAAATATCACACCCTGCCGGAAACCGGCAATGTGCCGCTGGTGGCGGATATTTCTTCCTGCATCCTGTCTGAACCGATCGATGTGTCCAAATTCGGTCTGCTGTATGCGGGCGCGCAGAAGAACATGGCGCCGGCCGGTCTGACGGTCGTGATCGTGCGCGAGGATCTGATCGGTCACGCGCAGGAGATCACCCCCACCATGTTCAATTATCAGACCCACGCCGACAACGGCTCGATGTTCAACACCCCGCCCTGCTACACCATCTACATCTGCAAGCTGGTGCTGGAGTGGCTGAAAAACGACATCGGCGGTCTGGAAAAGATGAAAGAGATCAACGAGAAAAAAGCCGCGCTGATTTACGATTTCCTGGACAACTCCAAGCTGTTCAAGGGCACCGTTGTCAAAGAGGATCGCTCGCTGATGAACATTCCGTTTGTGACCGGCAACGACGAGCTGGATGCCAAGTTTGTTAAAGAATCGACCGAGGCCGGCTTTGTCAACCTGAAGGGTCACCGCACGGTGGGCGGTATGCGCGCCTCTATCTACAATGCTATGCCGATCGAAGGCGTGGAGAAACTGGTCGCCTTTATGACCGCGTTTGAAAAAGCCAACGGCTGATGTCCGTCTGGCAAGAAAGGGTTACTGCTATTATGAATATTCTGACTTTGAACAAAATTGCCGTTTGCGGCACCGAGCGGTTTGACAAAAACCGTTACACCGTGAGCACCGAAGTGGAAAATCCCGACGGTATCATGGTGCGTTCGGCGTCCATGCACGATATGGAGCTGCCGGAAAATCTGTGCGCTATCGCCCGCGCGGGCGCGGGTGTCAACAACATCCCGATCGATGCGTGCAGCGAAAAGGGCATCGTGGTGTTCAACACCCCCGGTGCCAATGCCAACGCGGTGAAAGAGCTGGTGCTGGCCGGTCTGCTGATCTCTTCCCGTAAAGTGATCCCCGCGATCGAGTGGGCGAAAACGCTGAAGGGCGAGGGCGATGCGGTCGGCAAGCTGGTGGAAAAAGGCAAAAGCAACTTTGCCGGTCCCGAGATCATGGGCAAAAAGCTGGGCGTGATCGGTTTGGGCGCGATCGGCGTGCTGGTTGCCAACGCGGCGGAAAAACTCGGCATGGAAGTGTACGGCTACGATCCGTTCCTGTCGGTGGACGCGGCGTGGCAGCTGTCCCGCACCGTGCACCACGCGGCAACGCTGACCGAGATTTACGAAAACTGCGATTATATCACCATTCATGTGCCGCTGACGCCGGATACCAAGAATATGCTGAACGAAGCGGCGTTTGAGGCGATGAAAGACGGCGTGCGGGTGCTGAACTTTGCGCGCGGCGGTCTGGTCAATACCGCCGACATCAAAAAAGCGCTGGCGGACGGCAAAGTCGCGGCGTATGTGGTGGATTTCCCCGACGACGATATGCTGGATGTCGAAAATGTGGTGGCGATCCCGCACCTGGGTGCATCCACTCCCGAAAGCGAGGACAACTGCGCGGTGATGGCGGCGGATGAGCTGCGCGATTATCTGGAAAACGGTAACATCACCCATTCGGTCAACTTCCCGGCGGTGTCGGCTCCCCGCAGCGGCAGCGCGCGTGTGTGCGTGCTGCACCGCAATGTGCCGGATGTGCTGTCGCAGGTGAGCGGCGCGTTCGCCGGCAACAACATCGAAAGCCAGACCAACCGCTCCAAAAAGGAGTATGCGTACACCATTTTGGATCTGGCCAACGCACCGACTGCCGATAGCCTGCAGAAGATTCAGGCGATCGACGGCGTGATCCGTGTGCGGGTGCTGTAAGTTTTCCCTTAACTCAAACAAAAAGCCCGGTGCTGTGGCACCGGGCTTTTTTGCGCGCATTTTAGCACGCGAAAAGCGGGACAGCCGTTTTCGGCTGTCCCGCTAACTGTTTTATCGGTTATTCCGCGGGCACTTCCAGCACCACATCGTCCAGATAGGCGGCAAAGCGCTCCTCGCCGGGGGAGGTATAGGCGACTGTCACTGCGCAGATGGTTTGTCCCGTAAGCGCCGCGGGCAGCGTATGCTCCACCGCATACCACTCGTTGGGGGAAAAGCGTCCGGTCGCGAGTGATTTGTCCGCCAGCACCTCGGCGCAATGATCGCTCAACCGGCTGCCGTCGCTGAAGACCAGATCCACCCCGACGCGGCAACCACCTTCGTTGATCGCCCGCAAGCGATACCGCAGCTGCAACCCGTCCACCACCGGAATGGCGGTTTTGGCGAGCCGGTAATGCACCTCGCACACACCATTGTTGATGGCGATGCCGCTGAATGCGAAGCTGTTGTCGCCGGTGTAGCTGAGGCGACCGCGCTGGCCGCGCACGATGGCGGCGGTTTCCAGCTGCACGCCCTCCTGATCCAGCACCGCGCCGTCCGGCACGCCCACATCTACATCTCGCCACACGCTGCCGCGTACCTGTCCGCGGCTGAGCGTTAGCGTGGCGGCGCGCTGCTCAAACCCGTTGCGCCAGTACACCGGTCCGGTGGAGTGGGGAAGCTCCGGCGTGTCGGTGATGGCGCGCTCGCCGCGCAGCATCGCCGTGACCGCGCCCGCTTCGCGCAGATAAAAATCCGACGACAGCCAAACACCGTCCGCCGACAGCGTTTGAAAATATTGCGCACCGCGCGGCAGATCAAACGAATCGCGCGCCGCTTTCGCCAGCGCGGTGCCCTCGTCGTATTCGTCGAACATCGCAAAATACGCGTGGCGCACCCCCGCCTCGGCATACAAGCGCGCCTGATCCCACAAAAATTGACCCGCCAGACGCGGCGTGGCGTTGGGGTCGCCGCCGTCGCAGAAGTTGCTCCACGCAAAGCCGGGGAACATCACCGGCTGATAGCGGATGCCGTGCGCCCGGCAATAGGCGAGATCCCGCTTCAAATGCCGCCCGATCCACGCGCGCAGCGTTTCGGGACGGAAGCGTCCGGGTGTCCACGGCGATGCCATATCCAGCGCCGCATACACCGCGGCATACTCGTCGGTCACTTCGGTCCACCGGTTGTCCGGCAGCCCGCCGATCACAAAATAGCCGCGCTCTTTCAGCCAGCGCACCAGCTCCAGCGCGTCCTGCGCGTTCGGATAGCGCCCCGGCTCGGTGCCCGCCAGCCCCCAGATGCAAATCACCGGCTTACCGTCGGCGTGGGCATAGGCGGGGGAGGCAATCAACTCTTTGCCTTCTACATTATACTGCACATCCGCTTTGAACCGCTCGATCGCTTTGGCGCCGTCGTGTCCGCAGCCGGAGGTGTCGTACATCACATAAAACACGCGCCCATACCGCTCGGCGGCGGCGCGAATCGCGGTCAGATGCGACGGCTCCGGCTGGGGGGCGGTGTCGGTGGTGCCGTAAAAACGCTGGACACCCACGCCGTCGATGCCGTATTGCTGCATCCAGCGAAAATGCACATCAATGGTACCCGCGTCGTGTGCCTGATAAAAGCGCACCGGCCGCCCGTCGGGATAGGGGTCAAACCGCCCGGTGTGCATCACCTCGTCGGGATATTCCCGAAAATCCGGAAACAGCTCAGGGTGAACATTGCCGGGTTCGGGCGCGGTCTGGTGGCTCCAATGCCCCCAACCGTGATCCAAATCGTCGCTCGCGTGAAACCATGCCTGGTATCCGGCGGCGGTTTTGGTGAGCAGATCGTTTTCCGGCGTTTGGGGCGAGGGCGCAACAGCAAACTGATTCATAAGAGGAAGTCCTCCTTGTTCGTGATAGCACCGGTGGTGCAAAGCTTTGTGCCGCTATTATAGCACCCCGCCTCCGGCTTGTCTATGCTTTTTTCAAAGCTGCTGCAGCACCCGCCCGATATCGGCATCGATGCAGACGGCGCGCCGCTCAATGGAGACCGGACATGCCGCTTCACCCCGGTTGATACAGGCGTACACCGCGTCGGGATTGTCCGCTGTCATCCGCCAAAACGGAAACTTGATGATGGCGGGGGTGTTCATACCCACCCCCAGCTCCCAAAACAGCACCCGCCCGCAGCGATGACGACGCAAAAACGCCTCGTATCGCTCGGCAGCGGCATACCATCCCTCGTCCTGCACAAAGCGGTCATCGCAGCGCAGATTCATGGTCATCGCTCCGCCGCACACCGGACAGCGTGGAACAAGCACGGTGGGTACCCGCCGGTCAGCTTGTTCCGCCACCATGCGGCGCACGATCGCCTCGTTATCGTAAGTCTTTTGATGACACGGCGTGGCGCATTGCCACAAGCCATAGTCACCTTGGGTATAAAACAGGCGCTTTTTGTCGAATCCCGCTTTCTGAAAACAGTGATCCACATTGGTGGTGAGCACAAAATACTCCCGCCCCTCCACCAGCCGCCGCAGGTCGTTGTACACCGGTTTGGGGGCATCCCCATAGCGGTTGATGAGGATATACCGGCTCCAATACGCCCAGTATTCCTCCGGCGTGGCATACGGATAAAAGCCGCCGGCATACATATCGTGAAAGCCGTATTCTTTTTCAAAATCCGAGAAATGCTGCCGGAACCGCTCGCCGTCGTAGTCGAATCCGGCGGAGGTGGACAGCCCCGCACCCGCACCGATAACGATGGCGTCGGCGGCGTCAATCTCCTTTTTCAGTTGGGTTATTTTATCCGAGAAGCTCCCGGTAGATGTCGTAGTCCATATCCTTGAAAACATTGAAAATCACCTCGATGGGGGTCTGTGCCTGAAAGGCGCGCACGGTTTTCACCGCGATTTCGGCGGCGCGCCGGTTGGGAAAATGAAATTCGCCGGTGGAAATGCAGCAAAACGCCACGCTGTGCAGCCCCTTTTCCGCTGCCAGCGCCAGACAGGCACGGTAGCAATCTGCCAGCTGCTCGTCATCCTGCGGTGTGACCGGCGCGCTGATGATGGGTCCCACTGTGTGCAGCACATAGCGGCAGGGCAGGTTGTAAGCGAGGGTGATCTTCGCTTGCCCGGTGGGTTCCGGGTAGCCTTGCTGCTGCATCAGCTCGTGGCATGCCAGCCGCAGCTGCACCCCCGCAAAGGTGTGGATGCAGTTGTCGATGCAGGCATGGTTGGGTGCAAAACAGCCCAAAAGGCGGCTGTTGGCGGCGTTGACGATAGCGTCACACCGCAGGGTGGTGATGTCGCCCTGCCATAGATACAGCCCCGGCTCCACCGGCGACAGCTGATGTATATCCGTGACGCCTTTGTGCGTCAGCTCGGTTTGCAGATACGCATCCTGCACTGCTAAAAATTCGCCGCTGACCGGGCGGGGGAGCCGCACATTCAGCAGCGCCCGCAGCAGTCGCCGCTGCGCCGATGAATCGGCGGGAATCGCTATCGGTGTGGCATCTGCCCGCTCTTTTTGTAAATACTGTATCATGAATAACCGGCGTTCGGTTTGGTTCATGACCTATCCCTCCTTGTTATATCCGGAACGCACCGCGCGCCCTGCAAAAGGGTTGACTTTTGCAGGGCGTTGCGGTAACATCGGCAGGATTTACGCGCCCACCACGCTGATGCGCTGATACAGGTGTTGCCCGCCGACCACTTCATCCACCATGGCGATGGCATAATCGGCATAGCTGACGACGCTTTCGCCGTTCGCGTTCAACAGCATTTCCTCGCCACCCAGTGTGTACTGTCCGGTGCGGGCACCGTCCGCCTGAAAATCGGCAGCAGGACTGATGTACGTCCACTGGACATCCCGGCGGGGACGCAGCAGCGCCAGTGCTTCATCGTGAGCCGCCGCCAGCGGCTTAAACGCATCGGGAAAATCCGGCGCATCCGCCACGCACGCGGTGTGCTCGGGGTTGACATACAAGCTGCCCGCGCCGCCGACGATCAGCAAGCGGGTGTCGGTGCCGGACAGCAACTCGCACAGGTGCTCCACCGCGCGGGGAATGCCGCCGATGGTATCCGGTGTCCATGCGCCGAACGCATCCACCACCGCGTCGAATCCCTGCAGATCCTCTTTGGTGAGATCAAACAGATCCTTTTGCAGCACAGACGGGGCAGCCGAGGTGTTTTGACTGCGTACCACAGCGGTCACATCCAGCCCGCGGCGAACAGCCTCGTTCACGATCAGTTTTCCTTCTCTGCCATTGGCACAAACAACAGCGATTTTCATTAAAATAGTCCTCCTTAGCGCCCCGCCGACTCGGGCAGCGGGGTGATTGAAATGTTGCAGCTTCGGAGCGGCCGTTCCCCTTGGCTTGACTCTAGTATAAGCGCCCTTTCGCCGCTTGTAAAGTACGCACAATATTGTGGTGTAGTTACCAAAAGGATACCATGGGGGTATTGCGTATGCGCCGGATATATGGTATATTATGCGCGTAAGTATCTAACGGAAACCAACGAACGGAGGAATGCGCTATGCCACAGAATTCGTCGCCGGCCGAGCTGCCGGCTTGCCCGGTGGAAACCACCCTGTCACTAATCGGGGATAAATGGAAAGTGCTGATTTTGCGCGATTTGATGCCCGGCACCAAACGGTTCGGGGAACTGAAAAAATCCATCGGCAGCGTGTCACAAAAGGTGTTGACCGCGCAGCTGCGGGCGATGGAGGACAGCGGATTGGTGCACCGCGAGGTATACGCCGAGGTGCCGCCCCGGGTGGAATATTCGCTGACTGCGTTGGGGCGCAGCTTGCAGCCGATATTGACCGCCATGCAACAATGGGGCGATGATTACAAACGCCGGCAGGCGTAACAAAGCGGTAGCCGCTCTCGAACGATAAGAGAGCGGCTGCCGCTTTTTCGTAGGGTGCTAGCTGATCAATTTTTCGCGCAGCTGGTGCAAAATCACCTTTTCCCGCCGGGATACCTGCACTTGGGTCATGCCCAGCTGGTCGGCGGTGACCTGTTGGGTCTGCCGCTTCATATACCGCAGCGTGATGAGCATTCGGTCGCGCGGCTCCAATTCGGTCAGCACCTGCCGCAGCGCCAACCGATCGGTGAGATCTTCTTCCGGCGGCGGGGTGGGAATATCCTGCACCTCGCCGTCGTCCTCGTCGCCGTGGCGGGTGAGCGACACCGGCGGCAGCGCCGCGCCCAGCGCTTCGGCGACCTGCTCGCACGGGAGCGTCATTTGCTCCGCCAGCTCGCTTACGGTGGGCTCGCGCCCCTGTTTGCCCAAAAACGCCTCGCGTTCCCGCGCCACCCGCATGGACAGCTCTTTGAGTGTGCGCCCCACCTTGATGGCGCCGCCTTCGCGGAACAATCGCCGAATCTCGCCCAGGATCACCGGCACCGCATAGGTGGAAAACCGCAGCCCGCGCGCGGGGTCAAAGCCGTCGGTAGCCTTGATCAGTCCCATGCATCCCGCCTGAAACAGGTCGTCATATTCCACCCCGCGCCCCACAAATCGCTTGCAGCAGGTGTGCACCAGCCCCATGTTGCTGCAGATGTGCTCGTCGCGATCAGTCACGGGCATCCGCCTGCCGATCCCGCAGCAGTATGTATTTTTCCAGCGTGACCACGGTGCCCTTGCCTTTGCGCGACCGCACCCGCACCTTGTCGCTGAAGCTTTCCATCACCGAAAATCCCAAGCCGGAGCGTTCCTCGCCGCCGGTGGTGAACAGCGGCTCCATCGCTTTTTCCACATCCTCGATGCCGCAGCCCTTGTCGCTGATTTTGATCACCACCCGTCCGTCCCTGTACAGCCGCACCTGCAGCGTGATGCTGCCGATCTCGCTCGGATAGGCGTGCACAATACTGTTGGTCACCGCTTCGGACACCGCTGTGCGAATATCCGCCAGCTCGTCCACTGCCGGGTCCAACTGGGCAATAAACGCCGCTACCGCCGCCCGTGCAAAGCCTTCGTTGGCGGAACGGCTGGGAAAGGTCAATTTCATTTGGTTCAGTGCTTTTTTCATGCCGATGTTGCTCCTTTCTTCACGATTTGGCCGTGTGCGACGGCTCGTCCGGTTCCAATACGCCCAGCTTGTCCAGCCCCGCCAGCCGCATTACCTTTTTCATTCGTTCGGCGGCACCAGCCACCGTCAGCTGCCCGCCGCGCGCGGTCATCAGCCGATACCGCCCCATAATCAGCCCGATGCCGGAGCTGTCCATAAATCCGACTTCAGAAAAATCCAGCACCAGCCGCTTGACTTTGCAGCGTTCCACCGCTGCGTCAATCTGGGCGCGCAGATCCCGCGCGGCGTGATGATCCAACTCGCCCGACAGCCAAATGCACAGCCCGTCGGGGATGGATTGCATGCGCATCACCATAGTATGCCCACCTTTCTAAGGATATATACAAAAAAGCCTCTACCCATAAGGATAGAGGCTGCCGTTTAATTTTTCACGAAAATCGTGTCGTCGTTTTTTGCCGGTTTAGCCGCCGAAATGCCGCTTTTGCAGCGCGGGGCGCAGTTCGCCGCACAAATAGAAGGATCCGCCCACCAACAGCGGCGCATCCCCCGCCAGCTGTTCCGCCTGTTCCAGCGCCGCCAGCGGCTCTGCCGCGGCGGTGGCATCGATTCCGGCGGCCTGCGCGCGCCGTGCCAGCTCGTCAGCGACCATCGCGCGGCGGTTCGGCGGGGTGGTGCAGATCATACGGTGGCAATGTGGCGCCAGTGTGCGCAGACAGGTGTCGACCTCCTTGTCCGCCAGCATCCCGAGCAGCATGGTCACGCCCTGCGGTGCGAGACGACCCAGCGTATCCGCCAGCGCGGCAATGCCCGCGGGGTTGTGTGCACCGTCCATTACGCGCAGCGGGGCACGGCAGAGCGCCTCCTGTCGGCAGGGCATCCGCACCGCCGACAGCCCCTGTGCCATGTGATCGGGGGAGATCGGGAATCCTTTTTCGCCGAGCAGACGCGCCGCTTCGATCGCGGTGAGCGCGTTGCCCACCTGTTCCCGCCCGGTCAGTGCCAGCTCCCATTCGCGTGCGTCGTAAGCGAACCGCAGATGGTTCCAATCCTCCGCCAGCACCGTGGCGGCGTGTGCACCCGGCTGGTGCACGGTCAACCCGAGCCGGGCAGCGGTTTCCCAGATAACGCCCAGCGCCTCGGGCGACTGGTCGGGGGTGGTGACGATACCGCAAGGGGCTTTGAGAATGCCGCATTTTTGACGGGCGATCGCTGCGATGGTGTCGCCCAAAATAGCGGTGTGATCGCGCGAAATGGCGGTAAGCACTGCCAAAAGCGGCGGGGGTAGCACATTGGTCGCGTCCTCAGCGCCGCCCAGCCCACATTCAATCACGCAAAAATCGGGGTGCTGCTCCGCCATCCAGCCGAAAGCGGCGGCGGTCAGCGTTTCAAATTCCGAGCAATGCCCGGCATCTCCCATCTCGCCCTGCTTGTCCCGTATCCGCGTGATCCAGCGGGCGAAATCGTCGGCGGAAATGGGCTGGTCATCCATGCAAATGGTATCCCGCACACCGGTCACAGCGGGGGAGGAAAAGAGCCCCACCCGCCATCCGGCTGCCATGCCCATGCGCTGGATCATGCGGGCGACCGAGCCTTTGCCGTTGGTGCCGGCAATGTGCACCGTGCGCGGACGGCGATGGGGATCGCCGCACAGCTGCATAATGCGCTGCATTCGTGCCAGCCCCATCGTCATCCCGCCGGCTTTGATATGTTCCAGATAAGCGATTGCCTGTTGCTCGTTCATGGTGTGTCCCCCTTGGTGTTCTGAGAGGTATTTTACCACAAACGGGGGCGGGCTTACAATCCCTCGTGCGAGGATTCGTGCTTGTATTTTTCCCGGGTGGCGACGCCGCCCCGAATATGGCGCTGCGCTTTGTTGACATCCAACACCTGCCGCACCTGTCCGTACAGCTGGGGATTGACTTTTTTCAACCGATCGACCACGTCCTTGTGCACCGTGGATTTGCTGACATGAAACTGACCCGCTGCTGCGCGCACCGTGGCGTTGTGCTCCACAATATAGGTGCCCAGCTCGACGGCCCGTTCTTCCACAGCCCCTTTCAATGCGATCCCCCCTCGTTGCGTGTGCTTGATACAGAGTATGAGAGGGCGGGCGCATTTATGATGAGGTTCTGTGTGCAAAAACGGTTATTCCAAAACCTCCCGGTTGCCGGTGGCGTATTGCAGAATCATCAGGGCATCGGCAGCGGTGACCTGATGGGCAGCGTCCCGGTCGATATCGGCACGCGACAGTTGGTCGTTCGTCAGATGTATCACCTGGGCAGAGTGTTGTAACACCATAAGGGCATCGATCACATCCACCTGTCCGTTGTCGTCCACATCGCCCTGCAACGGCAGAATAAGGGCGTAGGTGGTGGAAACGCCAAACGCATCCGTCAGCACCAATGTATCGCCGGAAGTGAGCGTGTCATCAGAAACGCTGGCGGTGACTTGTCCTTCCAGCACAAGGTGCTGCCACAGCTGCGCTGCCGGAATCGTGCCTGTGCCCGGCGACAGGGTGATGGTGTGGGCAGCATCGTCCACAACATAGGTGTCGGAACGCACCGCCCATCCATATACCCGCAGTTCAAACAGGCTGGCAACGGCGGTTGGCTTGGCGGCCAGATCGCTGTTGCCGGTCACAGTGATGCGCACATACCGTCCCTGAATGGGGGAAAGGGCATCGGTCACCTTCCCCGCGGTGGTATTATTCGTACGATCAACGATCTCTTCAAAATGTTGTCCATCCACACTCGCCTCTATCCGGTAGGTATAGCATCGGGTGCCGGTGCCGGTGAACCAGTCGGTTTCGATGCGGCTGAGGGTGTAGGTTTGTTCCAGATCCACCATCAACCATTCAGGATACACCGCGGATGATCCGTGAATATCCGCGGTCCATCGGGTATCGGATTGACCGTCGGTTGCAAAGGAAGCTTGGCTGTTTTCCTTGGCATAGACCGAGCTGGCCGTGGTGGGTTTTCCGGTGGACAAATTGCCCCACACAAAGGTGTAGCGCGCCGTTTTGCTGCCATTGTCGGAGGTGACTTCCAACTGCATTCCCGGTTGCACAAAGCCATCGTTTACCACGGTGCTGTCATCGGCTTGCAGCACCCGCAGCCGGATGCCCGCCGCGCCGGTCAGCACGGAAGAAATATCTGAAACAGCCACCGGCTGCATCAACGCGATGGTGTGGGCGGCTTCGTCGACGGACAAAATCGAGGAGGTGATTTGAGTGCTGTCGGCATCCACGTGCATCCATACAACGGTATCTTCAAAAGTTTTACCGTTGCGGGTGCCGCGCATCACGACGGTGTTGCTGCCTTGGCGTAAAGCCACTTGGGACCAGACAAACACCGTTTCCTGTTGCAGATCCGCCTGCTTCAGTGTGCCGTAGCTGGTGCCGTTTACCAGCAGCTCCGCCTGTTCGCAATTGGAGTAGCCCTTGACCTGTATGGTGTCGGGGGTGCGGTTGGCGAACCGACGGCTGTTGATGTGCACCACCGGTTGATCCGACCAGTTGGCCTTGTAAAAATAAAAGACATCCTTTTTGGTCTGCCGGTCATAAGTCACCAGACCCTTGTTGTTTTTTCCGGGATCGCCGGCTTCATTGCGGCTGTCTACGGCGAAATCAAACATATTCCACACATGGGTCGCCCACAGCCATGGACGCTGCCGGATGGCAGCCCATGCCTGTTCATGGGCGTAGGCCTGATATTCTTCCGATTGGATCGCATCGGGGGTGTTGATGGCGGGTTTAGCAACCGTTTCCTGATGATGTTGTATGTTGGAACCATATCCGTATTCCGATAATCCCATGGGCCGGGTGGGATCCTTGGCGCGGCGCTTGTCCACATCCTCCCCAAAGCTTTCCGCTTTGGAATAGTACCACCCGGGGTAGAGATTCCAGCTCACGACATCGCTCGGCCAAGTGGATGTATCCGAGCGGGTGTCGTTGTAAAGTGCCTGTGTGGTGAAGCGAGTGGGGTCCTCCTGGTGCGCCAGCGTGTTCAGATCGTTCAAAAACGCCTGTGCCACCCCTTCAAAGCTGCCGAACCGAATCTCGTTTTGCAATCCCCAGCACACAATAGATGGCCGGTTGTATTGCTGGCGGATCAGTTCCACCAGTTGGGTGCGGGTGGTGTTAAAAAAGTTGGCGCGGGTTTGATCGGGGTTGGTATAGCTGCCGTTGCCGCCGATCTGATCCACAAAGGGAATCTCGGCCCATACAACGATTCCGTACATATCGCACAGCTCGTAAAAATAGGGGGCGTGCGGATAATGCGCCAGCCGGATCGTGTTGGCACCGATTTCGTAGATCATGGCGAAATCTTCGGCGTGCTGGGCTTGACCGATCGCCCATCCCATATCCTGGCGATCCTGATGGCGATTGACCCCGCGCAAGGGGTAGGACTGACCGTTTAGAAAATAGCCTTTGTCGGCATCTACCTTGTCATATCGAAAGCCCACAAAATCACTCACACGATCCAGCTCTTTTCCATGACTGTCGCGTACGACCAGCTCTACTTCATAGCGATAGGGATCGATTTTGCCCTTCCATAGGTGAGGATTATCCACCGTTATGGTTTGATCAAAAGCCGCCTTGCCGCCTGCCGGAACCATCAGATCGCGTGTGATACTGGTCACGGTGCCGCCCGGGGTCATAGCGTCCGGGGCAAACGGCAGCCATTCTCGTGGCAGCGCATCGTCGATCCAAGAAATGCTGCCCGGAGCAGGGTTGCGCAGTTCGGCGGTGACGGATACCGGTTGCTGTTCGGCGGTGTCGTTGACAATGTCGGCGCGTATGTTCAGGGATGCCTGTTGATCGGATACATGGGATGGTGTGAGATACAGCCCGTCGGAGCCGTTGTCCAGCACATCCACATGACCGACCGGATCCAACGCAATCACAGACACATCTCGATAAATGCCACCGAAAAAGGTGAAATCCGCCCGCAGCGGAGCGATCTCTTCGGAGCGGGCATTGTTGACCTTGACAGCGAGCAAGGTATCTTCCCCCTGCTTTACATAAGGAGTGATATCCATACGAAAAGCTGTGTAGCCCCCTTGATGCTTGCCCACAAAGCTGCCGTTAGCATATACCTCGGTTTGAATGTTGGCTCCCAAAAATTCCACATACACCTGCTTTTGGGTATAGTCTGCGCGCCACGGAATGGTGCGCCGATACCATCCGTCGCCGCGATAGTAGTCATCTTTTCCGTCTTGTCCATCCTGCGCGTTCCAGGTATGGGGCAGGGAGACGGTCGACCAAGCCGTGTCGTCGAAATCGGTGGCGAAGGCGCTGTCCATGCGCCCTTTGAAAAAGCGTCAGCCATCGTTTATCGTTAGCTGAAGGCGTCCTTCGGCAGCTGCGGCTTCCTGGTTGGATAATGCAGAAATGATCGGCGATGCATCGGCTGCGGCTGTCATGGGTGTGGTTGCGAGCGTAAGGGGCAGCGAAAGGGATAAGGCGAGCATACGGATCACTCCCTTGCGGATGTTGAATGGGAAAGGCATAGTTTGATCTCCTCCTTTGTGCTTTACGAAATCATCTTGCTTTTGGGTACAAGGATAGTGTATCATGGGTGATGATAGAAAAGATTTCCAATTTGCCGCGGTTTGATTTCAAAATTGACGATGTTTGTCGATAACGGAGGTGCGTGCGGTGGGCTTTTTACAGTTGTATTCCGATAACGAGTGGCTGTTTCATCATAGCTTGGATCAGCAGCTGCCGCCGAACGAGTATGCCATGCATGGACACGATTCCTGCGAAATATTGTGCGTGATATCCGGACGAGGGCACTTCTATGTGGAGGATGCGGTTTATCCTGTGGGGCCGGGGAGCGTGTTTATTGTCCGCTCCTGGGAACAGCACCGCATAGAAATTGAACCCAACACCCCTTATGAGCGTATGGTGTTTTGGTTCAAAAAGGAGCAGATTGAGAAGCTGGATCCGCAGCATGTGCTGCTGGCTCCGTTTTTTGATCGCCAGCCGGGACGCGATAATGCGTATGCCGACGGCTTGTGGAAAGAGTGGTCCATGATTATCCGCCACCAGCCAAGCGGGGCGTCACCGGCGGAATTGTGCGCGTTTGCCATCGGACAAACCATGTGCCTGTTGTGCGCGCTGTATACGGCTTTTGTTTCCAAAAACGATAACCGGGCGGGTCGGCGCAGCGGCCAGCAGACGCTGCAGCCGGCGCTGCAATATATCCACGATCACCTGTTTGAAAAAATCAGTTTGGAAGATGTTGCCAAGCACGCCTATCTGGGTACATCGCAGCTCTCCAAGCTGTTTCGGGAGGCAATGGGGATGTCGGTGTATGAATATATCGTCAGCAAACGGCTGGCGGCGGCCAGATTTCAAATTGAATCCGGGGTCAAAGCCGCACAAGCTGCCGAGCAATGTGGGTTTCCTACCTATTCGGCTTTTTATAAAGCCTATCGCAAACGATTTGGGCAAGCTCCCACGGCTGATCGGTATATCTAAAAAATATTGAAAAACCCAGTGCGGTTTTGAGCAGTTTTCGATATACTAAAAACAACCTTTTTTGGAGAAATGAGGATGAGAGAATGAAGATTAAAAAAGAGGGGCAAAACCCCATTATCCAGAGCATCTACACCGCCGATCCGTCGGCGCATGTGTGGGCGGACGGACGACTGTACATCTATGCGTCGCATGACATGGACCCGCCGCAGGGCTGCGATTTTATGGATCGGTACCACATTTTCTCGACCGAGGATATGGTCAACTGGCGGGACGAGGGTGAAATTCTGCGCTCGGACGATGTGGAATGGGGTCGCCCGGAGGGCGGCTTTATGTGGGCGCCCGACGCAGCGTATCGTGACGGCACCTATTATTTCTACTATCCGCATCCCAGCGATTCCAAATGGAACGATTCCTTTAAGGTGGGCGTGGCGACCAGCGACAGCCCGCTGAAAGGCTTTGTGGATCGCGGCTATATCGAAGGTCTGGGCGGCTGGTGCATGATCGACCCGGCGGTGTTTATCGACGATGACGGCCGGGTGTATATGTACTACGGCGGCGGCGGTATGCCCAAGGGCGGCGAGATGAACGCCGATATGATGAGCATGAAGACCGAAATGTTCGACATGGAAGGCTTGGTGGATTTCCACGAGGCATCTTGGGTGTTCAAGCGCAACGGCATCTACTATATGACCTATTCGGATAACCACGAGGAAAACGGTCGCGGTGCCAACCGCCTGTGCTACGCGATGAGCGACAAGCCGCTGGGTCCGTGGGAGTACAAGGGCGCGTATCTGGAGCCGACCGGCTGCGATACCAGCCACGGCTCGGTGACCGAATACAAAGGCGAGTGGTACGCGTTTTATCACAATCAGGACATTTCCGATCGGGGCAACCTGCGCTCGGTGTGCGTGGACAAACTGGAATTCAACGAGGACGGCACCATCAAAACGGTGGTGCAGACCAAACACGGCTTGCAGCCGGTGGGATCCGCGCCGGTGGAAAATCCGCTGGCGGTGACTTATGCAGCGGATGAGTGCATGCTGGATAAGGGCGCGCGGCTGGAAAACAATACCATTGTCGGATTGGAAGCCGAAGGCGCGTTTTTCTGGTTGTCCAAGGTGGACGGCCGCAGCGGCGGACGCTACAATATCGCGATCGAATACGCCGCCGCCGAAAAATACCAGAAGCTGCGGCTGTCGGTCAACTCCGAGGATCTGTCCTTCATCAACACGGTGCCCACCGCCGGATTGGACGATTTCAGCGGCTATGCCGACTTCACCTGCCGGTTTAAGCCGGGCAAAACCAACACCATCCGCTTGACCGGCGGCAACGGCGATGTGCGGGTACGCTGCATCACCATCACCCCGCTGGACGAGTGATGACCGCTTTGTAAAAACATATGAAAACCAAAAAGGGCTCCGTCATGTTTCATGACAGAGCCCTTTTTCCGTGTTAATCAATGCCGCGCGTTTTCTTTTCGTGCGCGGCGCACGCGGTGCACCAAGCTGCACCCCAGCAGATACAGCAACCACACCGCGACCGCTGCCCCGCTGATTTGCGCGCCGGTGGAAAGGCCCGGCGTGGTGTAGGTGAAGCGGATGGACACCTTTTGTCCGGCGGGACAGCGCACCGCCATAAAGCCCACGCCGCTGCGCAGAACGGTCGTCGGCTGACCGTTCACCGTGGCGCTCCATCCGGATTCGTACGGCACGCTGAAGAACACCAGATTGTCGGTGTCGGCGGAACGAACGGCGGTGAAGCCGGTGTCGGTCACGGTGAACGAGGACACCGACTGGTGCCGCCGCTCGGCACAATCCTGCCGGTAGGCGGTTTCGCTGAACGACACTTCCTCCACCGGCAGGGGAGAGAGCAGACCGCTGACGGCGACCTCGTCCTTATCCTCTACCACCAAGGCTTTCAGCAGCGCCTTTTCCCGCCGCGAGCGGGGCAGATCGTTGTATTGGCTGCGGGTCAGATAGTAGTCGTAGGAAAAGCCCATCGGGATATAGCAGCGGTTTTCGTAGATGCGGAATCCGTTTTGTTCTCCCGCGCTGACCCATCCCGGCATTTCGGTTTCGCCGTCGGTTTCAAAAAAGTCCTTTTTGCGCAGTTGCCCGTCCGCATCGGTGTAATCGAACAGCCACCGCACCGACAAAAAGCTGCGCAGCGCGTAATGCCCTACCTCCGGGCGGCTGGCAACCGAGCGGTTAACACCAATGCTTTGGTAAAAGTCCATCACCGATCCCGGCACAATGCTGTGAAATGCCTGAATGGTCGGCATCCCCCAAAACATCGCCTGATTGTCCATCGCGTGGGGAGTGTCCACCCGCGAAAAATCGGTGCTATCCGGCAGCTGAAAATCGCCGCCCTCAATGGCGGTGTCGATGACATACGAAGCGGGATAGTTGGAGGTGGATTTGGCGACCCCCACCGAAAACCACGCGGTGACCAGCGCGATAACGGTGGCGCAGCTCAGGGCGAAGCGGAAAAACTGCGCGGTCGATTGCCGCCGCATCCACACGACCAGTCCCGCCACCAGCAGTCCGATGGCGGCCAGCGCCACCGTGGCCCAAAAGCGATCGGGGCGCTGCATCAATCCCAACACCCACTGACCGTCATCGTCCTTGGTCGGTGCCAGCCCCACCCCCAGCGCGAACGCGGCAGTGATGCCGCCGCTGCACCAAAAGGCGTGCTTCCAATCCACCGGCTGCTCGTCCTCGCGATCCAGTGTCATCACAGTCGCCAGCACCATCATCAGCACCATCATATAGTACCACCGCGCATAATACATCGCGTTCATCAGTTGGAACATGGCGTTCAGCCCGGGAATTACGGCGCAGACAAGGCAGAACAGCAGCATCCGCCGCAGCCAGTCGTTGTGTCGCCGGGATTGCAGATACGCGATTACGCCGGTGCAGCCGAACAACGGCAGATACGCCGACATGGATGCCCATTTGTTATCCGCATCCGGGAAAAAGTTGGGGCGCGCGGGCGGGTCCTGCGGGAAAAAGAAGCTGTGCAGAATATCGAGAAGCCGCTGCGGCTTGCTGTATACCAGCAGATCCCACCCGCTCAACAGATTGGCGGTGCGCGAGTTTTGGATCACCGCGAGATAAGAGGGAAGCAGCAAAATAGCCGCACCGGCGGTACCGACGATTGCTTCAAACGCCAGCCAAAACAGCTTGACGGGCGAGCCGCCCCATCCGCCGGACAACCGGCGGATAAACCAGTAGGCGATTAAAAAGATGGCTTGACCAATGAAAAAATAGTAGTTGTTCAGCGCACTCAGACACACAAACACCGCAAACACGCCGCGGCGGTTTTCGGTCATAAACACCTCCATCGCCCACAGCATCAACGGGAAATAGAGCATGGCTTCGTGGAAATGGTTGAAAAAGATGTTGTACACCGAAAAGCCGGAAAACGCGTACAGCAGCCCGCCGATACACGCCAGATCCGGTTTGACAAACCGACGCAGATACGCATACGCTGCCAGCGCGCAAAACGCCAGCTTCAGCACCAGCAGCGGCGCCATCAGATACGGCACCACATCGGTAGAAAACGCGGTGGTCAACCAGAAAAACGGGCTGCCCAGCAGATAGAACGAATACGAACCGATAAAGTTTGCTCCCAGATCGGTCGTCCAGCTCCAGCCCCATTGTCCGTTCAGCACCGCTTCATGCACCATTTTGTAAAAGGGGATCTGCTGCACGTTAAAATCGCCGTAATAGATAAAATAGCCTTTGTCCATCAGCACAAACGGCAAAAACAGCAGCACCGCCACGCCCAGCGCCGTGACAAAGGTCACACCTGCCCGCGAGCGGGGCTTGATCAGTTGGTGGCTCATACGCGCTCCCTCCTTTTTGTCCAGTATACCAGATACCGTCCCAAAAGGGAAGTGGACATATCCGCCGCGGAATGGTATACTGATGGGCGAGGAGAAGAACGCAATGAAACCGTATGATAAATCGAATATCCCACTGGCCAAAATGTTGCGAAAACATATGACGCTGTGCTCGCCGCCAGAGTGCACGGAAAAGTCAAATTGCTGCCGGAACCTCACAAGCCTTCCCCTTCGAGGTGATTCCCCCGCGCGCGGGGGAAATGTCGGCGCAGCCGACAAAAGGGGCCCGTCTTCGGGAGAAAAAGGTGGCACAACCGTAGGTCGTGACGGATGAGGTGGAAAACTATTTGTTAGTCGTTTTATTGAAATAATCTATAAAGGAAAGTGATTGTAATGTCGTCGTCGTTCTATGCGATGCTGTCGCGTATGAAATATATCTCCCGCTGGTCGCTGATGCGTAACACCCAGCCGGAAAATATCTGCGAACATTCCTACGAGGTGGCGGTGATTGCGCACGCGCTGTCGCTGCTAACCAACCGCCGGTTCGGCGGTCAGGTGCGGGAGGATCGCTGCGTGCTGCTGGCGCTGTATCATGACACCACCGAAATCATCACCGGCGATTTGCCCACCCCGGTAAAATATTACAATCCTGCCATTCGCGATGCCTATCGCGAGGTGGAGAATGTTGCCACCGAGAAGCTGTTGTCCATGCTGCCGGAGGATCTGCGCGATGCGTACCAGCTGGTGCTGTCGCCGCAGCCGGGCGACGAGCAGGAAGCCCGGCTTGTCAAGGCGGCGGATAAGCTGTCGGCACTCATCAAATGTGTGGAGGAATGTCGCCACGGCAACCGGGAATTTGAGAAAGCGCGGCTGTCCACCGAACAAGCGGTGCGCGATATGCATCTGCCGGCTGCCGACTGCTTTTTGGAGGAATTCCTGCCCGCCTATGCACTCACGCTGGACGAGCAGGAGTAATTTGCACGATGCAGTGATGTGTGCCAGTAGGAAAAAGCAAATAAGGTGAACCGGTGTTCAGGTAGAACAAAAGCAGGGACTCGAATATCTTTGAGTCCCTGTTTTCGCGTACCGGCGACATTATTGTGCCGGCATCCAGACAACAGCGATAGTGATCGGTGAAGTCATAGCGCAGCGCAAACCGGTGCGGGATATTCGTTATTGCTGCTCGGCTTTTTCGGTGTCGGCTTTGGTTTTGTGTACCGTGCCGAAAGGGTGCTGCGGCGGAGCATAGATCGAATATAGCTTGAGCGGGGCGTTGCCGGTGTTGATGATATTGTGCCAGGTGCCGGCCGGAACCAGAACCGCAAACCCACTGGTCACCTTTTGCTGATATGTCAGTGCGTTTTGACTGCGTCCCATCCGGACAACGGCGCATCCGTCCTGGATGCTCAAAAACTGATCCACATCCGGATGCACCTCCAGCCCAATGTCGCCGCCCACCGGAATGGACATCAGCGTCATCTGAAAATGCTTGCCCGTCCATAAAGCGGTGCGGAAATAGGAATTGGCTTTGGTGAACCGATCCAGAGGAACGATCAGCGGTCGCCCGCCATAATCGGCGGCGGAAAACGCATTGTGCCTACCTTTTTGCATTATATGGCCTCCTTGCGTAGTGTCATTGCAGTATATGCTGCTTTGGCGCTGTGGGTGAAGAGAAGGTGGGCTTTTTCTTGACGGTTCGCATAAAACAGAGTACACTATTCGTGTAAGTACGGGAACCGATGAAAGGAGCGCTCGGTATGAAGGAAACCAACAAATTGATTCGCGAAATCGTCAATGATATTCAGCACGATATGTCCGATGAGGAAATCTTGGCGCTGTTGGCCAGCAGCAAGGTGTCGGTCAATACCGCCAAAGAAAAATACTCACTTGGCCAGCGAGCGGCCGATCGAATTGCGAAATTTGCCGGCAGCTGGGCATTTATCTTCTCCTTCACCGGGGTGTTGCTGCTGTGGATGGTGATCAACACCATTCTGGCGCAGCGGGCGTTTGATCCCTATCCATTTATTTTGCTGAATCTGGTGTTGTCCTGCGTGGCGGCGATTCAGGCGCCGCTCATTATGATGAGCCAGAACCGGCAGGAGGAAAAGGATCGCCGCCGCGCCGAAAACGATTACAAAGTCAATCTGAAGACCGAGATCATGATCGAGGATCTACATAACAAAATGAATCACATTCTCACCAAAGAATCGGCAATACTGAAATTGCTGCAGGAAGAAAAAGAGAAACAATCGGAGGAGGCATAGAGCATGGACAAAAGCATCGACAAGCTGAATTTTAACCAGAAAAAGGGATTCATTTGCGATATGGACGGCGTGATCTACCACGGAAATCGGATTCTGCCCGGCGTGGCGGAGTTTATCCAGTGGCTTCACGATGAGAAGAAAGAGTATTTGTTTTTAACCAACAACAGCGGCTACACGCCACGCGAGCTGAACCAAAAACTGGCGCGTATGGGATTGGACGTGCCCGAGGAACACTTTTACACCAGCGCCTTGGCGACAGCCGCCTTTTTGAAAGGTCAGGCGCCCGGCTGCTCCGTTTTTGCGATTGGTGAGGCAGGACTGTTGAATGCACTGTATGATGCCGGTATCACGATGAATGATGTGAACCCGGATTATGTTGTGGTGGGGGAGGGGCGGTCTTATTCGCTGGACACGCTCACCAAAGCGACCAATCTGGTGTTGTCCGGTGCCAAGCTGATTGGCGCCAACTCGGATGTGTGTGGCCCCATCGAAAACGGCATTGCGCCGGCTTGCCGTGCACTCATTGCACCGATTGAAATGGCAACCGGCACACAGGCCTATTTTTGCGGTAAGCCCAACCCGCTGATGATGCGCACGGGGCTGCGGCTGCTGAATTGTCACTCTGCCGAAGCGGTTATGGTGGGGGATCGTATGGATACGGATGTCATCTCCGGTATGGAGAGCGGTATGTCGACCGTGTTGGTGCTGTCCGGCGTTTCCACCCGCGAAACGCTCAAGAAGTATGCGTATCGTCCCAGCGTTGTTTTGAATGGCGTGGGGGATATTGCCTCTCTGGCCAGAAGCAGCAAGACGGAGTAAGGGTATATTGATTATTAAATGAAAAGGCGAGGGGCTAACTATGGGTTGATAACAAAGTGAAAATCAAACTGTGATGTCTGGCGCAGGAATAATAAAACACCAAGATGGGTCTATGATAGACTTTTCTTGGTGCTTTTTGTTTTTACCCGCATATTTGACTAGAAATACTACTGTTTGCTTTATATATGTTTGAATTTTGCAAATCTCAAAATTTTCTTGAGGTTTTGATGCGGCTGTGCTATACTAAAAATGTAAAGCAACATACACCGC